>CAACWX010000104.1_pt1 | contig 10371 bp, 19 predicted proteins | sample 2275751 | NCBI WGS metagenome assembly CAACWX01 (sample SAMEA5312471, study PRJEB27640) | indoor metagenome | biome: indoor environment; feature: uncontrolled; material: tiles wood | place: Germany | collected 2014-07-07 | reverse complement strand
AAGAGGTGGAACCGAAACGGTTGTCGAAAGAAGTGCAACCGCATAAAACGGTGACGCTGAAGAGAACAGTCAAAGCCGGTGTCATTCCGGCGGGTGTGTATGATATTGACTATATCGTTCGTGAACCTTCCAGTGAAAGTACATCCGGGGATGGAGAAATAAAACTAAAGTAAATTAGTAGAGGAGGAACAAAAATGTGGAAGAATCCAAGTTACCGCTATGGAATATGGTCATTAATTGTCAGCTTTTTCTTATTCTTAATCGTTCAAATGTATAGCGCCTATATCGAACTGTCACCCAATTTTGATGGAGAGGCACTCGAAGAATATCATTTGATCTACTTTCCGGTTATCGCATTGATTGTGGGATGTACGTTCCTGATTGGCGGTTGGTGGAATGAGGACTTTAAACAGGAAGCACAAAAACGAGCAGCACTAGAAGCTGAAAAATCAGCAGAGTAACTATGATTTTGGAGGAATGAAGCAAATGATTAAGAATTTTTCTGCTTTAGTGATGCTGACGATAGCAGGTATCGCATTGATGCGCTTCTTATCGGATACGGAAATGGGACCATTTTTAAAAATTGCTTTGACGCTTGTCGGACTCGTCCTGATCGGCTGGGGAATCATCGGCATGATTTTGCATGGCTGGGTGATGGGGTATGAGCGAAGAAACAAACAAATGTAAGGTAAGATGTTTCATCCGGTGGGTCCTATAAAAAGGGAGACACCGGATTTTTTTCGTTTAGCGATACTAAATAATTCTGTTGATAGTCAATTATGAAAACTGGTTGTTTTTATATCTTAACAAGCATACTGTTCCAATCTGTTAATCTGACTGTTCGTTCAAAAGAACATATCCTTCCGACAAATCCAAGGTATATCTTTCTTTTAGAAGCTCAAACGTTACTTCGTTCTTGGTTAAAATAAAGCAACCCCGGTCGTCAAAAATATACAGGATGATGTCTTTGTCCGGATTCACGAAAAAAATCTCAGGATAGTACATCTGTCTCGATTTGAAGCGGGGATACAGCTCAGGAAAGTCCTGATTACAGATTGCTTGAAGCAACTGTTTATAACGAATGGCCTGTCTGCTCGGCAATAAGCGGGCGTATTGGTAAATGACTTCCTCTTCATCGCAAACATCCTTTTTTTCGAACTCAAGTGCGTATCGATTCTTGTTATTTTTGAGAAAACGCTCAAAAATCTCCGTACTTTTCGCCGGAGGAGAATGGCGTTCTTTTCGGACACGTACAATGAGGTACAAACGGTCGTTTTCCTGAAACAGATCTTCAAACAGAGTAAGAGATTTTTGGTAAACTTTCTCGAAGTACGCCATATTCAGTTCGTCGGAATCTTCTTGTATTTGATACAGTTCTTTTTGCAAGTCGAGACTCATTGTCAGTGGACGCTCCGCAAACGGTTCTTCCAAAAGATTTGGATTGTTAAAGCGACTGCGGAAATAATCGTTTAATTTCATAAAATGTTCCTTCCTTAGTGATTGTTATGTACTCTCCTGATGGGTTCAAAAACGCTTCCGGATGAATGAAGATTTCCAGTTAAGGGTATGAAAGTATGAAAGATAAGAGCAAAATAAAACGATCCACTCAAAAGGAAGTGAACTCATGGCAAATCAGCATGTTACACCACATCCGGATGGCGGCTATCAGGTCATTGCGGAAGGGGCATCAAAAGCAACGGAACGGTTTACGACACAAAAAGAAGCCATTGCAGCCGGACGGAAGATTGCGAAGGATCAAAAGGTCGAGTTGATCATTCACAATAAGGAAGGTCAAATCCGCGATAAAGATTCGTACGGCAATGATCCGTTTCCTCCAAGAGGTTAAGCAAGCATCAAACACGTCGCATCAAATGGACGTGTTTTTATTGTGCCTAGTAGAGTCCTGTCATCGTCAGTTTCAACAACGTGGAGACGATATAGGTTTTTGCCGTTTTGGTATCCGAAAACTGTTGCGCGTCAAACGTTTTCCCACGTTCACGGAAAAAGGTATGCCAGGTCCCTTGCTCCTCAAAGTAATGAAATCCGTCCGTCAGCCGGTCGATAGCCGGTGAATCGAGCAAGCCGTATTTTTCGGTATAAGCGAAGACGTCGGCTTCTGTGACCGTAAACACATCCGAATAGGAATGATTCCGCATGTCAGAGACATTCAGTGTGTGGCAGGCAAACTGATACGGATTGCCGTACAGGAGAACTTTGATTTGTGTATCACGATCGATCATGTATTTCGACTCCTGTCCTAAAAAATGGTGATATCAGCGTTCGTAATGTATTTCCATCATTTTAACATTTGAGTCATTGTTAAACCAGATGAGGGTAAAATGGAAGGGGGAAGTTGGCATTCGTTCAGAAGCCTCACGGTCGTTATAGCACCGTCTCTACATAGATTTTGTACGATATAAAATGGAAAGCAGGAACAAAAGAATGAACTATATCATGGAACTCCGAAAATTGGTCGGCACACGTCCGCTCGTCGTACCCGGCGCCTGTGTCATCGTTCTGAATGAACAAAAGGAAGTGTTGTTACAACTGCGCCGTGATAATCACTGTTGGGGATTTGCCGGCGGAGCACTCGACCCTGGCGAAACGCTGGAGCAGGCAGCGGCCCGTGAACTGTTTGAAGAAACCGGACTGACAGCAAATCGGCTTGAGTTATTCAACGTTTACTCCGGCAACGACTTTTACTATAAATATCCGCACGGGGATGAAGTCTACAATGTCATCTCGGCCTATATCTGCCGCGACTATCAGGGGAGACTGGTGCAGGACGATGAAGAAGTCGCGGACTTACGGTTCTTTCGTTTAGACGACTTACCGGACAGAATCAATCCGCCGGAATATCCGATTTTGCTCGAGTTCATTAAGGCGCATCAATCATAAATCGGCAATGCGATACGCGATACATTCACAAGTTCTATCTCTGTAAAGGTAAGTTGATAGATATCCGGTTTAGTCGTCTGCCACAGAAAATCAAAGTCGTACTTCGTATCAAAATGGTGAAAAATCGCCGTCATGATCAATCCATGCGTGCCGATGACGATTCGTTTTCCGGGGTGATTTTGTAGGATGGCGGTCAACGCTTGAACACCGCGGCGCTGACAGGAGTGAAACGATTCCGAGCCGTCTCGTGAAAAAGCAGGATCAGCAAACATCTGTTGGACGAGCTGATAAACATCCGTTTGCGGCATCGTCTGGTGTTGTCCGGAGAAGACACATTCCCGCAAGTTTTCGTCGATTTGGATAGCTTGTCCGAGTGAACGGGCTGCTCCTTCGATCGTTAACAAAGAGCGCTCATACGGACTTGAGTAAAAGAAATCGATTTTTTCATTCGTTAAGAAACGTGCGACGCGTGCTGCGGCTATCTGTCCCGCATCGGTTAACCCGCGCTTTCGTTCATCTAAATCAGTTTTCGGAGATTCGGCGTGGCGGACGAAGTAAATGGTAGTCATGAGTTGAATGAACCTCTTTTCTTTAAATAGGTAAGATCCGGTTTTGGAGTTCAAAGAGAGATGAAGCAGCTGTCACAAAGGACAAAATTTAATACTCTGGGCTTTGTGATCTTAGTAAACAGTCTAACCCTTGTTAGATTATTATGAGCGATAGACGATGGAGTAACCAACCCGTTTTGTCTATCAAGCGAAAAGTACTTCTCGGTACGGGACTTCTGCCGATGGAAAAAGGTCATGAATCAGTTGTTGATGCTCACAGACCGACCAACGGCGATAATCGTCTCGGGAAAGAAACGGTCCAACTGCTTGATTGATTGGATGTGTGAAACGACATAACTGTAGTCCATCGAGACATACGAAGAGAAAATGTCTTGCAAGAGACAGGCTGAAGGTAACGTACTCAAAAGTAATTGGTCAGGAGGAGTTAAATGAAATTCTATCAATTAAAAAAAGAAGCGGGTAAAAAAATCACAAAATTTGATTCTGATTTTGTAATGTCACGTATTACGCAGACAGAGAAAGCAGTACATATAGGATGTGTACATTTAGATGGAAATGGAGTAATCGGTTATCATCAGGCTGTTGTGTCTCAGCTTCTTTTAGTTGTAAATGGAGAAGGTTGGGTCAGAGGTGAAACGGATGAATACATCAAAGTTCATAGTGGGGAAGCCGTATTTTGGGATAAAAATGAATGGCATGAAACCAAAACAGATACGGGGTTGACTGCAATCGTTATAGAAGGCGAAGAGCTGACCACTTCATCCTTAATATCTTTGGAGAAAGTTTAAGTGTTAAAGACATATGAGAAACTAAAAAACATCCTAACTAAGCTGCCGTTACAGCGTATTCATTCAGTGTAATAATTGTGAAAAGTATTTCTTTGTCTTACAAAATTTAATGTAGAGGATGTCTATAGATCACTTTCATGTGAAAAACGCAGATGCTCTGTTCTTCCGTGAACAGGAGGATCTGCGTTTTTCACATGAAAGTCTTTCGTTTGTACAGTTTATCTTCGATTCGATTCCAAATACGCGTTGCGACATAAATATTACATACTGCAACGATAGCTGCGATGACAATCATACTGATCCCGGTCTCATCTGCTAAAACAAGCGGTTTAAAGATAGTGAACACGATAGACAGAAGAATCGGAATGGTAATGCCGATCCATACAGAAAAGAATAATAGTGCTTTCCACATACAAATCCTCTTTTCATTCATAATCTTTTCTTTTAGTATATCAAAAAACAGACCGGATATTAGAAAAAATGGAAAGCGCAAGCCAGATTCGCTATGCTTAAAAGAATAGAACGATACGAGGATGGGGGAGGAGAACAAAATGGCAGAAATCATGATTATGGAAGAAAAGATTATCGAAAAGGATGCGATGAGCTTAGGGTATCCGTTTGAAATGGGTGGAGAGTTGACGACAGCTTATTTCATTGATGTAAGCCATATTGAAAAAGAAGGAGCAGATGAAAGTAAAGATTTTTTACTCGACTTCTTAATTCATCAACAGGTGTTTCCACTCTATGTCAATTTTGTTGATGAGTACGCGTTACATGAAGAACATGACGCGTTCTTCAAGCAAAACAATCTTTCGTATGTCGTATTGGATTTAGATACACAGTTTCGAAGCGGAGAGGTGAAAGTCCGTTATAGGGAATACCACCCGTGTTATACGATTACCGTTCAAAATGCGGAAGACCTGCGTCTTGTCCTGAACAAAACCTACTGGCTGGCATCGGAAAATCTATTTTATACGATCTCGTACTCGGACAACCTGTCCTTTAAGTTGGGTGAGGCAAAATGGTGGCGATTGAAACTGATTCGCCCGATTGGTGTGCTGACCATGCACCCGAACATGACCTGTTTTAAGATTGCCCACGATGGCAACGGTTTTTATCTGCTGTCAAACGATGAAAGTTATACGCCAATCAAACACCTGGTGACCCGGTTTCCGAAAGGGACCGTCATTTCGCAAATCAATGACGATTGGTTACTAGATGACGAAACCGATTGATCCTGGTACACGTAAAAGAAAGTTGAAACTGAACATGGAGGAATGAGAGTGGAGCACGTTTTGTATTATCTGTGTATGGCAACCTGTATCGGAACGGTCGTGGCCTTTCTGTTTAATCGGTTGCAACGGGGTAGTCGTATTCGGACGATCAGTATCAGCGTGACCGTCTTGTTGCTGGTTTTGGTCAGTGTAACCGCGTTGCTTGGATGGGATGCTGCAGAGGAAAAGCTGTATCGATCATTTTATTTAGTAGTCATGAATATCTTTTCGCTCTGGTCTGTACGAATTGAAGGAAACAATCGAAAAACCATTGTCTGGTCACTGACGCTAGCCTTGGTCGTATTGGTGTTCGGAACAATTTTAGGATGACATATGATAGAAATCGTACATAGATGTTAAAAAGGAGCTGTTCATATTGAAGAAAAAAATATTGGTCATCTCCATTCTATTGATGGCAGGCGGCGTATTTGGAAACATACTTTTTACCCGGCTCGGTTATTTTCCGAATGCAGATTTTCGGATTATGAATATTCCGTTAGCAGCGGGAGCGCATTACTTTAATCTGGGACTGGTGTTGCTTACCATGACACTAATCGGACTGGTGTTATTCCCATGGTTTCTTGAGAAAAAACAATTTTCGAAAACGGTGCTGGCACTTATACTAATTATTTGGTTGCCTGAAGCCGTCTAAACAACATGGACAGGAGCGAAGATGTCGTGAGTAAACTCATCAAACGTCTCCACCCCGATTCAAGGGTGCCCGGGGCATCAGCTGTTGACCTGAAAAAAGCAGAACGTGCCTTAGGTGTTTTGTTTCCGGATGAATACAAAGATCTGTTCTTACAGACGAACGGTGCACAGTTTGGCGAATGGAGCCTGTATCCTGTACCAACCAGACAAGAAGTCTTACAGGATATCGTTCGTCACAATGAGAAGCGTCCGGCTGGTTTACCCGATGATTTGATCTGTATCGGTGAAAATCTGACCGGCGACAAGTTGTGTTACCGGATCCGGAAACGTTTTCTGCAGGAACTCGTCTTTAGGTGGAATGAAAAGACGGGTATCACAAAATATCCGTCGTCTTCTTTGGAACAGTTCGTCGATTGGCATGTCCCGAAACGAAAAACGAATCAGGCCAACCGACTTGGCCGTTTCATGGTAGAGGGCAACGAACTAATCGTGACGGATCCTTACTATGGACTAGAGGAAGAAACAGATCTACAGCTGATTTTGTCGAATGTGAAATCAGGCAGCTGGACCGCAGCTATCATTTACACGGAAGACGAATGGGTTAAGCAATTACTTGTTTTTGAAGGGGGCAAAAAGCGGAGCGGCAAATGGCACCGGCAGGATCAACCAATCGGCGTGGACTCGGCACTGGCTGGCATTTTTGATGGGACAGCTTATCGTCAGCATCCAGCGATGGAGTTCGAGACAGTTGATTCTGCCGACGATCAAGCCGGTATCGTCTCATATGGTGCCGTCTCAACGTCAGGTTTTGGGGACGGACTGTACGATGTGGACATACAGTATGATATCTCGCGGCAAATCGTCGGTGTACGGGTCAACTTCGCAGAGGATGAATGAAGGAGTTGGGATAATGGAGTTGGATAGTATGTTGGTCGGTGAAGGAACTGCTTTTATCTTTCCATCCGAGGACAAAGGAAAAGTTCGTTTTCACTGTCATGAGGATGTCGAACGAACGTCAGAATTAGATATGGTAAAAGGAGTGCAAGCGGGCGATGGAACAGACCTGTTTACACTCCTTTTGCTATTCGTTTACTTCTGAAATGGTCTCAAAGATTCGTGAGTAGACGTCTTTGACATTTTGATCATTCTTTTGATTGTTATTGAGTCCGTATTCCCAGTAGCGATAGCTGTCCTTTTTCTCTTGCAGATAACCGGATGCATAGGCATCATTTACCTCGCTCGCATTGTCATACGTCAAGTCTTCAAAAACAAAGGGAAGGAATCCTTTTGTCGTCTCTAAGAAGAAAATCGGAACATCGAGTTTCCGGTACACCTTGACGTACTTCTCTTCATCTGCCTGTTTTAGATTATCTTTTGTGATGAACACTGCATCAAAATTTGAGGAAATCCGGTTCGTGTCCTCTAGTTCTTTAAATGAGAGTGTCATGAACTTTACATTTTTCTCTTGCAGATCAGGCTGTTTTCCAATCACAGCGATTTTTAAGTAAGATCCATCATAGGAAGAAGCGTTTACTTCCTTAGATTCACTTGGATCACAGCCGGAAAGTGCAGTTGCGGCAATCAGTGAAGCCATTAACAATTTTTTCATGGAAATGTTCCTTTCACGTTCGTTTAAGATTGTAGCAACCAATAAATTGGAATATATACTTAAAATGAAATTAAAAAGCAGTAAGTTGGCAATTAAAAATAAAAATTCCCAATAATATTATCTGATTATATAATGTGAAGTGTAAATAAAATTTATTTTAAGTCTTGTTTCATTGTCGAACAAAACGGTAGGTACATACAAATAAACTGTATTGAGTATTTAGAATAACATCGCGGAGAGATAACGGTGATTCTGGAACTAGAAGATATTATGGAAGAAAAAAACATCAATTTCTGAGTGTTTGAGTGTTACTGTAGGCTTTCTTCTACTGTATTGGATCAGTGCGTCATGGTAAAAAGCAAGAGAAGAGGAAATGAACGTGTGGAAAAAAATTAGAATCATCGCGAGTCTACTTGGCATACTGCTGGCTGGATATTTGGCCTGGCAAATCTACATTTTATTATTCGCCGTAGATATCAAATATGTACCGCAAGGCGATTTATACAAGACGGTTACTTCTCCGGACGAACGGTATACGTTACGGTTTTACCTTTCGAGCGGAGGGGCGACGACGGGATTTGCGATGCTCGGCATCATGGAAGACCAAAAAACAAAAGAACAGCGGCGTGTCTATTGGGAATATCCGTGCAGAGAGGTAAGTGTGAAATGGCGACGGGACGTTGTCATTATTAATGACACCCGCTTAAACATCTGGAAAGAGGTGTATGATTTCAGATTGGATCAACCGATTTATCCAGCAAAATAGAGTTCCTGAAGGGAAGATGAAATATCCTGATGATCATACTTAGAAAACAAATCGAAGGATTGACGTATTCCTGGACCATTTATCGCGACGGTCGGACGGTCCAGGCATTTTTTGGAGTCAATGAACCATGGATGCTCGATGAAGATCTCGATGAAAAAACGGAAGAACGGTTTACGTTTCGTTATCAAGCCCGACGTCGCGTGAAGGAACTGATTGCCGAGAAGCAGGCGGACGGGTATCAACAGGAAATCATACCGGATCCGGTGCCGAGTCGAGAAGAACAGTTGACGTTTCACAAGAGGGCGACATGGTTTGCATATGCACTTGTTGGGGTGGGATTGATTCCGCTTGTCACACCCTGGACTTTATCTCCGTACGTCACGCTCATTCTTGCGGCATTCCTATTTATCATGTCGATAGCGAGCGGAAAAATGCTACCGTTTTGGGTCAAAGCGACGTGCTTCATCAGTTATGTCCTGATTAACATCAGTTACAGACAGGCACCGGACATAAGATATCTGGACGCCGGTCTGTTACTCGTAACGGGCATGTTCCTGTTTGTATATATGAAAAAAAGCAAAAAACGTTTTAACGCGTAAGCTGACGAGGGACGGGAGGGTCAGGCATGCCGACAACATTTTTAAAGCAGTTGTTGCAAGAGGAAGAGCGTTCAGACTTTGCATCATTACGTTCCGCTTATCTTGCGAAACAACAGGGATTGCGAAATGTGTTTTTACAACAGATGAACACCTTCATAGTAGAAGCACTTGCATGGGATGTTCAGCGGCAACGGAAGTTTACGGACGGCCTGCTGACTGCATGTGAACGGGAGGAAGGAGTACAGGACTTGTTGATTCATCCGCTGAAGGAGCGGTTATTGAAGCCTGTCCTGAAACAATGGATGAACGATTTGTCGGAAGACGTACGACCGTATAGGTGGTTTGGCGTCTTCTTTTTTGGAGAAGACAACAGCCTTGAATATCTGCAGACGGCGATTGACCGCGGCGGCAGACAGGAACAACTGGCGATTGAGACGATGATTCGTCATCTGTTGAATTGGCTGTGGTACGCCTTCCATCATCTCAATGAAAATTTGTATTTAAGTGAGACAGAGGACGATGCGGAGACGCTGCAGGAAACCCGTTTGTTGATGGATCAACTTGATGATTCGGTTCAAAAGGCCGAGTTCATGGAGGAATGGCAGGAACACGCCCGGACGTATGAACTTTGGCTGCGCTTTTTAGAAGAAGAGACGGAAGGCTTCATAGAGTGGCGGAATCAACAAGAAAAGCAGGGAGAGAATAAGCAATGAAAACGCCTTACGATCGATACAAGAATACAGAACTGTGGAACGTAATTTCGGAAGCGATTGACGAATTGGTTGAAAACGATGATTTGGAGGAAAGAACGACTCATGACCATATCGTCGGATACCTCTGTCAACAAGTATCGTCTAGTCTAACGGAGAAGGGAAACTGAGGAAATGGGGATTGTGCCGGTAGGAAATAGGATTTTGAAGCGGACTTCGAATAATTGAATACCAGCGATTAAAAGCGTCTCGCCTAAGCTTGTTGAAGTGACCATTCAAGTAGAAGGTGAGATTTTTTTAATATCCATGTCCGAAGTCTTGCTCATAACGGATGTTAAAGAGGACTTGAAAGACAGGCTAATGAAAAGAGGACTATATCGATGAAGACAACATATTCTTATGAACAACTTTTGAAATTTGACGACCCGTTTGAATATGAAGTGGGTCTCCCGTTGAAGATTGATGACCTGCCCTCATCCGTAATCGAAGAAGATATTCCGGACAGTA
>CAACWX010000981.1_pt1 | contig 10664 bp, 13 predicted proteins | sample 2275751 | NCBI WGS metagenome assembly CAACWX01 (sample SAMEA5312471, study PRJEB27640) | indoor metagenome | biome: indoor environment; feature: uncontrolled; material: tiles wood | place: Germany | collected 2014-07-07 | reverse complement strand
ATGATGAACAGTCACTGGCTGCTGATTCTGTTATATATCGGCGGGCAAATTCCGATGAATACCTACTTGATGAAAGGATATATGGATTCAATTCCGGTCGATCTCGATGAAAGTGCCAAACTCGACGGCGCCGGTCATACCCGGATTTTCATCCAAATTATTTTACCGCTCTGTCGTCCGATGCTTGCCGTGGTCGCGATGAATGGATTTACGGGACCACTCGGGGATTTTGTGCTGGCTTCGACAATTTTACGGACGCAGGAAGCGTATACGTTGCCGATTGGACTGTTTAATCTTGTCAACGAAGCGATGGGAGCGAGCTATACGACGTTTGCTGCCGGAGCGATTTTGATCAGCATCCCGGTCGCGGTTCTGTTTGTCCTGCTGCAAAAACATTTTGTGTCCGGACTGACGGCCGGGGGAACAAAAGGGTAAGAGAGAAAGAACAGCTAAATTGGTGAGTGAGGGAGAGTTTAATAATGGGACGAAAAATCTATACATCAAAGGCCAGGCATCTGTTGCATGGCGGGGACTATAATCCGGATCAGTGGCTCGATGTCCCGGACGTCTTGCAGGACGATTTACGGTTGATGCGTCTCGCGCACACGAATACGTACTCGGTTGGTATCTTTGCCTGGAGTGCGCTCGAACCGACCGAAAATCAGTTCACATTCGACTGGCTCGACCGGATCATTGACGATATTCATGCGAACGGGGGCCGGGTCATCCTCGCGACACCAAGCGGGGCGCGTCCGGCCTGGTTATCGCAAACGTATCCGGAAGTCCTGCGTGTCGATGAGCGGCGTGTCAAACAGCTCCACGGCGGGCGTCATAATCACTGTCTGACGTCACCGGTGTATCGAAAGAAAACGCAGCAAATAAACCGTTTGTTGGCCGAACGGTACGGAAATCATCCGGCGCTTTTGATGTGGCATGTTTCAAATGAATACGGGGGCGACTGCCATTGTCCGCTCTGCCAGGAAGCCTTTCGGGACTGGCTGAAAGTGAAGTATGAGACGCTCGAAGCGTTGAATGCCTCGTGGTGGAGTGCCTTTTGGAGTCATACATTTGACGACTGGTCGCAAATCGAATCGCCGTCGCCGATCGGTGAAAGTATGGTCCATGGCTTGAATCTGGACTGGAAACGCTTTGTGACGGATCAAACGATTTCCTTTTTTGAACAGGAAAGCGTCCCCTTGCGCGAATTGACGCCGGCACTTCCGATTACGACCAACTTCATGGCGGATACAGAGGACTTGATTCCTTTTCAGGCCCTCGACTACAGTCGATTTGCCAAACACGTCGATGTCGTCAGTTGGGATGCCTATCCGACCTGGCACAACGACTGGGAGACGACCGCCAATTTAGCGATGAAGGTCGGATTCATCAATGACTTGTTCCGGAGTCTGAAGCAGCAACCGTTCCTCTTGATGGAATCGACACCGAGTGCCGTCAACTGGCATCCCGTCAATAAAGCGAAACGTCCGGGCATGCATCTGTTGTCCTCGCTGCAAATGATTGCCCACGGTTCCGACAGCGTACTGTATTTCCAGTGGCGTAAATCCCGCGGCTCGTCGGAAAAGTTCCACGGGGCGGTCGTCGATCATGACCGGTCAGAGCAGAACCGGGTCTTTCAGGAAGTCGCCCAAGTCGGACGGACCCTCGAGCAACTGGATGCCGTCGTCGGAACGACGCGTCCGGCAGAGGTCGGGATTCTTTACGACTGGGAAAACAACTGGGCCTTAAATGATGCCCAAGGGTTCGCAAACGACACGAAACAGTATCCGCAAACCCTTCAGGAACACTACCGCTTTTTTTACGAGCAGGATATTCCCGTCGATGTCATCACGAAGGAACAGCCGTTTGATGCTTACAAACTGTTGATCGTGCCGATGCTGTATTTAGTCAGTGCGACGATCCTGGAGCGGTTGCAGCGTTTTGTCGAACAGGGTGGGACGTTAGTCACGACGTACATGACGGGTCTCGTCGACGAACACGATTTGGCGTATGCCGGGTGGCCGGGTGAACTGAAAACGCTGTTTGGTTTGACGCCACTCGAAACGGATACCCTCTATCCGAATGACCGGAACGGGGTGACGTTTGCCGGTAAACGGTATGAACTGAAGGATTATGCGACGGTCATTCAGGTTGACGAAGCGGAAATCGTCGGCAGCTATACCGATGACTTTTATCGTCATACGCCGGCCGTGACCAAACATCGGCTGGGACAAGGAGAAGCCTGGTATATCGGTGGGAGACTCGAGACCGCCTTCCAGCGTGACCTGTATACATTGCTGACGGATCGCTTACGGATCGAGGCGCCGCTCGCGACATCGCACAGAACGGAAGTATCCGTTCAAGTACGTCGCGGTCAGGAGACAGATTACGGATTCATCCTGAACTTTTCCGAAGTCGAGCAATCGATTGAACTGTTCGAGCCGTTGCTTGAGTCTGCCACGCAAACGAAAATCAACGGTCAGCTGACGCTTAAGCCGTATGAAGTCAAGATTGTCGAACGGAAGAATCGCGATCAAGTATGAATGTAATTAAAAACGGCTTTTCAGACAGAAATAACTTCTGTCCGAAAAGCCGTTTTTTGGTATGGCCGTTAAAAGGTGGTTTTCTCTTGTGGAAAGCTCATCCATTCGAGCAGTGTTTTAGCCGGACGCGACAAGACCGCTTGTTTTTTCCAAATCAAGTAGGTGTTGGCGGTAAGCGCCGGCGTCAGCGGGACGAAGATGAGTTCACTTCCGCTCGTATTGACGATGCGGTCGAGACACAAAGCATGACCTACTCCTTCCTTGACGAGGAGCGAAGCGTTGAACAGCAGGTTGTATGTTCCGACGATATGGACCGTGTCCCAGTCCAAACCGGTCCGTTCCGCGAACGTCCGGTTTCCTTGGAGTTGTTCCGAAACGATTAACGGGAGGTCCCGTAAATCGTCTGCCGTTACCGTCTCCTGTTGTCCGAGCGGATGATCGCGCCGTGTCAAAATACCCCACTGATCAGGCAGATCGAGTTTCAGGTGATGGTAGGCCTTGACATCAAACGGTTCAATGACCAGTCCGAAATCAAGAATGCCTTTATCCAGCTTATCGAGGATATCCTGACCGTTCCCGCTGTGAATCCGAATCGTGACGTCCGGATGCCGCAACTGCATCTGTTTGAATGACCGGATAACCGGCAACATGCTTTCTGTCTCACCGCCGCCAATATAAAGCTCACCGCGCAGCGTTTCCTGCGTCACGAGGTTCGTGACGATTTTATCGGCCAGGGTCACAAGTTCACGCGCCCGTTCCGCCAGATAATATCCGCTTTCTGTCAGGACGATGCCTCCCGGAGTCCGGTCGAACAACGGACCGGTTTCGTCTTCCAACCGTTGCAACTGACGTGACAGAGCAGGTTGAGAAATCCGAAGAATCCGGGCCGCCCGGGTGATGTTTTTTTCCTCGACGACTGCTAAAAAATAACGTAATTGTTGAATTTCCATGACGTCCTCCTATGCGTTTTAGTTATGATTAATGATTTCATATTAGCATTAGACATGAAAGGTGAATACTCGTAACCTTGTAGACAAGCAACAACTAGGAGGAGGAATACAAATGAACACACCCTTAAATAAAGTCGTCGTCATCATGGGCGCGTCAAGCGGAATCGGCGAAGCGACGGCACGACTGCTCGCGTCACGCGGAGCCAAATTAATGCTCGCCGCCCGTCGAATCGAGCGGTTACAAGCCATTCAGGAAGCATATCCTGAAGCGGATATTCAAATTAAACAGGCAGACGTCACCCGATTCGATCAGGTCGAAGCCGTCGTCGAGGAAGCGAAAGCCGTCTACGGGCGGATTGATGTTCTCTTCAACAATGCCGGCATCATGCCGACCGCTCCGCTTGCGGCTGGACACCGGGAGGACTGGAAAAACATGCTCGACATCAACGTGATGGGCGTCTTGAATGGAATTGCCGCGATATTGCCAATCATGGAACAGCAACAGTCCGGTCATATTATTGCGACAGATTCGGTCGCAGGACATGTCGTCTATCCGGAGTCAGCCGTTTATTGCGGGACGAAGTTTGCCGTCCGGGCGATTATGGAAGGATTACGTCAGGAGCAACGCGAAAATAATGTCAAATCGACGATCATTTCACCGGGTGCCGTGCAGACGGAATTGTATACGACGATCAGAGATCAAGCAACAGGCGAGTCACTGCGTCAAGCGCAACAAGAGTGGGGATTGACGAGCGAAGATGTCGCCCAAGCCGTCCTGTATGCCATCGATACACCGGACCGTGTCTCAATCAGCAACTTAATCATCCGTCCGACGCAACAACAAGTGTGATGCGGATGGAGCATTCATCGATCTACCATCAAATCGAAAATCGGCTGGTCGAGTCACACGATGCCGTATTCGAGCAAATTCATGCCGTACAGCGGGACGGGGAACGACTGCTCCACCGGTTGAATCAGCACCTGTTGTCTCCGGCCGAGTTTCGCGAGACGCTGGGCGAGCTGATCGGTCAGCCGGTGGATGAGAGTGTTGTCGTCTTACCCCCGTTTTATACAGACTTTGGACGGCATATCTCACTTGGGAAAGACATCTTCATCAACCGCGGAGTCATGTTGACGGATCTCGGTTCGATTCAAATTGATGATCATGTGCTGATCGGTCCGTTTGCCAAGTTGTTGACCGTCAATCATCCGGTCAGTCCGTCGAAACGGCGGGGGCTGTCGGTGAAACCGATTCACCTGAAACGAAATGCCTGGATCGGAGCAGGGGCAACGATTCTGCCGGGCGTGACCGTCGGTAAACATGCGATTGTCGCAGCAAATGCGACCGTGACAACAGATGTACCGGACTTGGCGATTGTCGCCGGCACTCCGGCGCGAATCATCCGTTATATCGATGAATCGGAGGACTGACATGAAGCGTCGAGTCGGGACTGTCATCGTTCTCCTCTCGCTCGGACTTTTAGGTTGCGGTCCGTCAGTTTCGGTTTCAACCGAAGTCAAACAAGAGATCAAGGAGAGCGATACGATGAACATCAACGTCAACGGTCAGGTTGCTTCCGTACAACTGGAAGATAACGCGACGGTAAAAGCTATACTTGCGGAAATGCCGTTTACAATTCAGATGGATGATTTACACCAGAATGAGAAATACTATTATTTCGATAAGTCGTTTCCGGCGAATCCCCAACCGATTCAGACGATTGAAGCCGGAGACGTGCTACTGTATCAAAATAACTGCCTGGTGATTTTTTATCAAGCGGCTGAACCGATTGTTCCGTATACACGGATTGGAAAAATCAGTCGTTTTCAGGAAATCCAGGCGTCGTTCGGAAACCAGTCTGTTTCCGTGCAATGGTATGAAGGAGAGGGAAGACAACTATGACAAAATCGAAGACACCTGTAGAACATCCTTTTCAACGGGGAGAAAAAAATGAAGCCTTTGAAGCGTATTTCACGGGACAAAGTTACCTCCATCCGTTAGTCAATGATTCATCGCTCGAAATTTCAGTCGGTCAGGTGACATTCGAACCGGGCTGTCGCAACCATTGGCATATCCATCGGGGCGGATATCAAATCCTACTCGTGACAGATGGGGAAGGGTGGTATCAGGAGATGGGCAAACCGGCCCGTCTGTTGCGAAGCGGAGATACGGTCGTCACATATGACGGCGTCAAGCACTGGCATGGCGCGACGTCAGACAGCTGGTTTTCGCACCTGACTATCACGGCAGGGACTCCGGACTGGCTGGAGCCGGTTTCGGAACGGGAATATGACTTGCTGAAGAAATAAATGAAAAACGAGATCTACCTTCAGTCCGTCATCTGGACCAAAGCGTAGATCTCGTTGTCGTTTGGAGGGAAAAAAATTAAAACGAACTTCCGAGTGTCCAAAAGGAATCTCCCAGTTGCTGCATCAGTTCGTTGGCCCGACTTTCAATGCTTTCCGGTAACGTCGCTTGACTAAAGTAGGCCAGGTCAAGACTTTCTCCGTCAAGCATCGCAAGTGTCCCCGTGACGTTTTTCGCATGATAGAGATGAATGACGCCATGCACTTCATCGCCGTTCGGATACTGGTAGTAAAAGCGGGGACCGGAAAAGACGCCGATCAGTTCCAGTTCGCTTGTCTGTAATCCAGTCTCTTCCTGCAGTTCACGGATGGCGACTTCTTCGAGCGTTTCGCCGAGTTCCATCGATCCGCCAGGCAGTCCCCAGTCAAGCGTATCGGACCGGTGTTGGAACAAAACTTCCTGCTGGTCATTTGTCACAAGGATGGTAGCACCGACACTGATGATTGGACGACTGCCGATGAGTTGCCGTAATTCTGAGATGTATCCCATTTAAATCAATCCTTTCTTTTTCATCGTTTTGACAATATGGATGTTTACCGTGCGAATCCGCCTTCGGCATGGATGACCTGTCCGGTGATCCAGGCGGCGTCTGCACTGACGAGAAACGCAATCGTGCGTGCAACGTCCTCCGGTGTCCCGATCCGTCCGAGCGGAAACTGCGGTATCAGGTGCGTCCGGATGTCGTCCGTCATCCAGGTCGAATCGGTCGGTCCAGGATTAAGCGCATTGACGGTAATGCCGAGCGGTGCGACGGCTGTCGCAAAGGAAGTCGTGAAAGACGAGACAGCCCCTTTCGTTGCCGCATAGGCCAGTTCTTCGGGCATCGCGCCAAGATCCTGGCCGGACGTCAAATTGACGATCCGGCCGGCCTGCAAACCGGCTTCTGCGAAAGCCCGGGCAAACAAGGTCGATAATAAAAGCGTACTCCGTACATTGACGGCGTAATGGGCATCGAGTGCCGTCGCGTCAAGCGTCGCGAGATCCGTTTGTGTCGAATGTGCCGCATTGTTGATCAGGACGGACGGGGTGCCGAGAGTCGAGCACGTATGCGCAAGCACACGTTCTGCCGCATCCGGCGCCGACAAGTCGATTTCGAGCGCCTCGCTTCGGACACCGTTTACCGCCAGTTCTGCTTGAAACGTGTTGATCCATTTACGATCCGCTTTCCAGTATGTAAAACAAATCGTCATCCCTTCTGCCGCAAGCTTCCGGCAAATGGCTGTGCCGATATCGCGGGGGTGGCTTGCCCCGGTGATAAGGGCAATTCGGGGAGTATGCGACATAACAACGCCTCCAGTTCCATTAAGTATGTGCTTGTTCATCTTACCGCTCCCGAAGGAACAACGTCCAGAAAAAAGAGGGATTTTTTTACAAAAATCAATAGGAACAGTCGATACGGAAATGATAGGATGGAAAAAAGAAGGAGGGAGCCGTTGTGGAACGTAAATATGCCGCTCGATCTTCATGGAAGCGGATCGTAAAACGCGATTACCGGGAGCTTTACCTCGAGACCGACGGCTTCACTGGTCATGTGACACGTCTTGAGATGATCCGGGTGACAGATCCGTTGTTTGTCCACTATTCAGAACAAGCACTCCAGATTGCGGATGACGACTATGTCTGGCTTCAATAGTTTCCGGCAGGGCAGAAGCACGTCATCACGACAATGTTTAATGCACACGGACAAATCGTACAGGTGTACGTCGATATTTGTCTTCGGCATGGACGGGATACGACCGGGATTTTTTGGGACGATTTAATGCTCGATCTCGTATTATTGCCATCCGGAGAATATTTTGTGCTGGATGCGGAGGAGTTGGAAACGGCTTTGACGGCCGGCGAGATTACCCGGGAGGATTACGACCGGGCGTGGAAGGAAATCAACCGGCTGCAACAACAAATCCGGTCAGCGGAGTTTGGTCCCGGTCCACTTGCCTGTGCCCATGACGACCTGTTCAGGCAGACAAACAAGTCCCGTTGACAAAATCAACGGGACTTGCGAGACGGTTAAACCATCTTGTTGCGGTTATTGTAGACGACAAATACGACGATACTGATGACAGCTAAGGCAACTACGATGAGAACCATGAGGATTCATCTCCTTTTTCCCGCCGAAAAAATAGCAACTGCTGTTACTGGTCTTTACCCGTCATTCAAAAAAACGAATAGAGGGTATCAAAAAAGAAGTTATCAAACGATGACGAAATGAGGAGTCACCATCAAGGAGGAAATGATCGTGAAACAGGCATACATTTTTGATATGGACGGCACGTTATTTCAAACAGACCGGATTCTCGGTCATGCGCTGGAGGATGTCTTTGTTTTCCTGCGTGAACAGGGTCGGTGGACGAAAGAGACGCCGCTCGCCGAATATCAGGCGATCATGGGCGTACCGTTGCCGGAAGTCTGGCGGACATTGTTGCCGGCACATACGGAGGCGGACCGGGCACAGGCCGATCAAATCTTTCAAAACGCATTGATCCGCCATATTAAACAGGGGCATGGTGCCTTGTATCCGGGGACGGAAGAAGTACTGGCTGCGTTACAGGAAAACGGACATGCTCTGTATATCGCGAGCAACGGCTGGAAAGTGTATTTAACGGCCATCGTCCGGCAGTATGGACTGGACCGCTGGCTCGATGGCGTTTATAGCATCGAAGACGTCGCGTCGTCACAAAAAAGTGATCTCGTCGCCTACATCTTGTCTGGGCACCAGTTAACGGAAGCGGTTGTCGTCGGAGACCGGATGTCTGATTTTCAGGCGGCTAAAGTCAATGGGTTACCAGCAATCGGCTGCCGGTTCGATTTTTCAAACGAAGCCGAGCTGGAACAGGCCGATGCCGTCATTGAAGACTTACAGGGACTGATGCAACTGGATTTAAAGGCCATAACACCGTGACAGAACAGACGAAAACCGGCTCCTCTCCTACAGCGGAAGAGACAGCCGGTTTTGGTTTACCCGATCAGTGTTTTTGGAACAGGGCCGTCCACAGTCCGGACAGTCCGAAGACGGAATCGGTCGGAGCGGCCTCCTGCATCAAGCGGATGTCACGCACAGCAAACGTGTCGAAAATCGACCGCAGTTTCTCTTCCGTAAAGCCGAGACCGCCGTTTAGACTCCGTTGCCGGTAGACATCCCAGTCGGTCATGTCGGATCCGCCGTACTGTCCGCCTTCGACGAAGCAGGTCAAAGCAAAGCAGCCGCCTGGCCGCAGGGCATCCGAGACGATCCGGATGTAGTCGGGCCGCCGGTGCGGAGCGATATGATGAAAACAGCCGGAATCATAGACAAAATCGTAGGCGCCGTGTTCGAACGGCAGTTCAAAGAGATTTCCTTGACGGAACGAAACATCGAGTTGCCGGGCCCGTGCCCGTTCATTGGCCCAGTCGACCGAGGTTTTCGCGAGATCGACCGCGTCGACCTGACTACCGTGTTCCGCGAGATACAAGGCATTTCGTCCGGGACCGCTTCCTAGTTCGAGCACCCGGTTCACCGGAATCTCCAGTTGATCGACATAGCGGACCAGGTTCTCATCCGGTTTGTCGACGAAAAAAGGGATCCGTTTCGTCCGGTCGGCATAAAATCCGTCCCAAAAAGCGGTCGGTTCCCGTAGTAAAGCGTCAAGCATCTGTAACAGATCGTCGTGCGTCCGAATTGTTTCGTTCATCATCAGTCCTCGTTTCTTCCCGGCAGGTTTCGCAGGCGGACTGCCGTTGTGAGTGTTTCTTTCAAGTGTTCCGTCCGTTTTTCGGTAAAGGTCGTCCAAAACGTCTCACCAATCGTTGCCAGTTCGTCCGGTGAATAGACACCGGGTTCAAAGCTTCCCCAGCAACCGTCCGTCGTCAGTTGATCCCAAAAGACATAATCAGCAACCGGATAATGGGACAGCGGAACGTTTCCGCCCATCGGTTGCAGGTCAACGAGCTCCGGACAAAGCCACATCGCGGTCGCGACGGACAACAGACCGCCGTGCCGTTCGTTTAATCCGTCGAGTCCCGCAGCATGCAACGCTTCCTCGAAGGCTCGGTAGCGGTGTGTCGTGATGACGACGAGTTCCGGATACTTAAAATTGATCTGTTTGACGAATGCCGATTCCCAGTATGCCCCTCCGTGCCCGTTGCAAAGGATGAATCGAGTGAACCCTTGCCGGTACAGATTGACGATGATTTCTTCGAGCATCATTGAGATCACCGTCGGACTGACGGTGACGGTCCCGATTTGATTGGCATGTTCTTCGGAGGTGTTAAACGGCAGTGTCGGTAAGACATAGGCGTTTAACCGTTCACCGAAAACAGCGGCCTGGTGCTCGGCAATCAATGTATCAAGATGCATCGGCAGATACGGTCCGAACTGTTCGGTTGCCCCGACCGAGAGAATCGCGGTGACAGTCTGACTGTCTTGAATAACCTTCGTACTGTTTTTATAACTAAGCATGAATTCATTTCCCTTCATTCAAAAACTTGGCGTAACTCGATTTGTCCTTCGCCGTGACCTTGCGGATCCGGCATACGTCTGGCCCAAGTGATCGCTTCCTCTCTTGACGCCACATCGATCAAAATAAATCCTGCCAATTGATCCGCCGACGGTTCAAACGGTCCGGATGTGACGTCCGGTTCTTCATTTGGTTGGTGAAACGAAAAGCGAACGGCTTCCCGCGTCGGGTGCAGTCCTTTTGCCATGACCCGGACCCCGGCTTCGACCAGGTCCCGGTTAAAGGCGGCCATCGCTTCCTGAAGGAGTGGATCCGGAAACAGACCGGCTTCAGAGCGGTTTGACGCTTTAACGAGCAATAGGAATAACATGGA
>CAACWX010000496.1_pt1 | contig 11771 bp, 9 predicted proteins | sample 2275751 | NCBI WGS metagenome assembly CAACWX01 (sample SAMEA5312471, study PRJEB27640) | indoor metagenome | biome: indoor environment; feature: uncontrolled; material: tiles wood | place: Germany | collected 2014-07-07 | reverse complement strand
TTTTTGGGGTGATGATCTGGCGTTGATTCAATCCCGTCTGTTGGCAATCGAAAGCAGCATCGCCGTCGTCGGTCAATTCTCAGTCGGAAAATCGGCCTTACTGAATGCCTTACTCGGGGAAGAGATTTTATCGAATCGTGTCGTCGAGTCAACAAAGGTGTTAACGCGAATTCGTCACTGTGCGACTCAAGAGGAAGCAAACGTCCGATTGACTAAACATGACGGCTCACAAGAAACGATCAAGATGGCCCATATCGATGATTTACAAAAGTATACGACGTTTCAAGGAGAAGATATCACGAACGAACTCCAGTACGTCGATCTCTACTGGCCAGTTCAATTTCTTAATCAGGATCTTGTCCTTGTCGATACACCAGGGGCCAATTCTTTAACGGCCAGTGCATTCCAGACAACGCGGGAGCAGTTGAAAACGTCGTCCGCGATCATCTATCTCTTTTTAGGAACGAAGGGACTCGATGCGGCGGATTATCCGCTCATTCAGGAGTTCATCCGGCAACGGAAAAAAGTCTTTCTGGTCGGAACGCACATCGATCAAGTGACGACGGACCAGTGGCAAGAAGTCGTCAGCGATGTACAGGCGAAGTTAGATCCGCTTCGTCAAGGCGAAGTAATTGATATCATCGGTGTGTCCTCCAAAGATGCGTTACGCGGTAAACAGCAGGGTGATACGAGTCTAGTCACGTCTTCGAATATTTCGAGTCTTGAAGCGATGCTACATAACTATATGAAGAATAAGGAATACGAACAGGCTGAACTTCGTTCCGTTGAACATGACTACTTACAGATTGTAGACGAAATTGAAGCGCAGGAAACGGAAGAAAAATCTAATGAGCAGGTGAAAATACAAGAACGACAGCGACGACTGGAACGATTAATTGTTTTGACGGAACTGGATTATGACAAGGTCGAGCAAGAAGGACTTGTATTGATTAAAGGGCGGAAACATGACTTGAAGCCGCTCGGCATTACTTATGAAAATGAATGGAAACAAGATGGTGCAGTTGTACTGAAGACCGTTCAGCAAAAATATATGACGTTTGCAGAAGCATTAAAAGAAAGCATGTCAGCCAGTTATACGCAGATTGACGGCTTAAAAGAACGGTATGTTCGACACTTGAACGATGTCGAACAATCGTATCACCTGTGGCATCAAGACATGGAAAGGCTTGCGGGACGCTTCATCGTGTCCTTTGAGAAAAATATCCAGCAAGGCGATCAGTCGTTCTTTGAATCGCTTCAGCAACTCGGGACGAATGTGGATATTCAGTGGAATGACTTTGAGAGAATCATCAAAGAGATGTCCCTGACGCCCTATCGTTTGGATAAAGCATTTGAAGTATTTGAAGAGTACAAGACTGAAAATGCAGACTACGTCTCATTTGAAAAAGAAGTTGAGCAAAAAAACATGGACCTGCGACACGCCGAACAAGAACTACAGCTTCAACGAAAGGCAGCGAAACAAGAAGTCGACAGCCAGAAGAAAACAAAAGAACAGGAACTGGGTGTAAAACCGGAACCTCGTGAACGTTACCGTGAAAAAGGCATCTTATTTTGGAAAAAGAAAGAGTTCATCGGATACGATTATTCGAACCAAGAACGGTGGGATGAAAAATTCCAGACGATTCATGACACTTACCAAAAAAAGAAGCAGCATGTCGAGGAAGAATTCAAAGGAAAGTTTGGAGAATTCGAGCATGATAAGCAGGCATTAGAAGAGGAATATGAAGTACTCGAAGACATGAAGCAGGCACATGCTCAGGAATTGATGATGGCCCTGTATGACACTGTACTCAATCAATCAAACATCGTCAAAGAAGGACACAGCCGTAAGATCAAAGAGATGCAAAGCGAGTGGGATGAACTGCTCGACTTCCAACATGAACGATTCGACGAGCATACGCAGCGAATCGAAGAAGCGTTCAGACAATTTGTACGCGAATCAAAAGAGATGGCAATTCAAAAAATCAAGGTACTTTAAGGAGTGTTACTATGGTTCGGCAACAATTCATGGAGAAAAAAATCGAATTGCAGAGCCGTTTTGCAGATGCTTATGCAATCGGGAAGAAAATTGAATCCGCCTATCAGGAAGTCTTACCGGTAGGGCAACTGATGGATAATCTACAGACGCTCCAAACGAACTGGGAGGACGAACGGTTTGAGATTGTCGTCGTCGGCGAGTTTTCGACAGGAAAGTCGACCTTCATCAATGCCTTGCTTCAACGGGAAATTCTGCCGTCAAAAGTTACACCGACAACAGCGACGGTCAACTTTATCCGCCATTTACAGGAACTACCGAATCATACAGGGGAGCCGATTGCGAAGGTCGTCTTTAAGGACGGAAAAGAGATTGATGTGCCCTACCTGGAATTAACGGACTATGTCACAGAGATGAGTGAGAAGATCAAGGTCAGCGAACAGATCCACCATGTCGATCTCTACGTTGAATCACCGTACCTCGAAAACGGTGTCGTTCTTGTAGATACACCGGGCTTGCAGGCATTGAATCCTGAGCATGAAAAAATCACGAAAACACAAATTAAAAAATCGAATGCCAGTATTTTGTTATTTAACATGGAGCAGCCCGGCAAGTTGACGGAAATCAAATTTTTACGTGATTTATCGGACTCGATTGACCGGATCTTCTTTGTCGCCAACCGTTTGGACGGTGTACCGACGGACCAAGTTCAAGAAGTAAAAGATCAACTCGAGCACGCCCTGCGTTCGAATGATTATCAACAAATCGAGCAAGCAAAAGCAATCGTTTACCCGGTCAGTGCTTTACAGGCTTTGAAGTCCCGTGATGCCTCTGTTACGACGAAGCATTGGGAAGATACTGAAGCTGTTCAGTTGTTGAACGATTCCCGATTCTCAGAGTTTGAGCAACGACTCGAAACATACTTATTCGATGGAGAAAAAACAAAAGATTTCTTAGATGTTCCGTATGCGGCGATTGAACATTTTTATGATCATTTAGTAGAAGAACTCGAACGATATCAGGCGACGCTTGAAAGCGAGGAAGATCTGGATAGCTTGGAGAAGATGCATCAGTTAGCACGCGAAGAGGCGCAACTTCGAAATCTGCAATTAAAAAAAGAAGTCATCCGTCTAAAAAACTTGTTCTCGTCTACGATTCGAGAAAATGAAAAACAGTTTGCAATTGAATTCGAAGGTCTGATTGGTGAAGTGAAAGAGACGATTGAAGATATTCATGATTTAAATCGTTTGGCCGACGAGGTGAATGATGAACTGGAACGGTTCAACACAGGATATCAGGGATTATTTGAATTACAAATCAAAGAGTTGGCCGGAGAACTCAACAATGTCATGCGTAAAGAGCTAAATGACTTTGAAGTAAACATGGAGACGACTGCAGATACAAAAGGCATTCAGCTCGAAGTCAGAAAAAAGAGTGTAAAACAGAGAACGTATCAAGAAGTGTACGAAGAAGTTTCGCATCAGTTCACAGAGAAAGAATCGGAGCTTTCAAAGGAAAAAGATGCATTACGCAAGCGGATTCAGATTGAGACGGAACTTCGTTTAAAACGAGAAGACAAAGAGGAGCAAGAACGTCGTTTTCAAGAAGAACGTCGTTTTCAAGATCAACTCATTCAAGGAACACCTCAAACAATCGAAAAGTACGGCACAATCAAAAAACGTCGATTCTGGTGGGATAAGACCGGTATGGTTGAAAAGGATAACGTGAAGTATGACCAACTAGTCAATCAAAAAAATGAGTTATTAAAAGAACAAAATCGTTTGAGTGAAGAACAAAAACAAAAACGAGATGCTCTTGAAATCGAATTATCGAAACAAGAGACAGCCTTTACGGATATGGAAGAATATCGGGACGAAAAACGTGAGTTGCGTGAACAGCGTAATCGTATGTTGATGGAACAGATGAATTCACAATTTAAAGATGCAGAGCGCCAGCTGAAAAAAGAAAAACGAAACGTCACCCGGAGCCTGGATGGGATGGTCAGACAAACCCGTCGTGAGTACAAGGATTTCTTGAATTCGCTCGATGCGTTGAAGCTCGCTGAGTCCCAAATCGAAGCGTATATCAATGCTCAAGATGAACTGCTTGCTTCTGCAACGCAACGCGAAGCGCAGTTGTCGGAACAACTATCGAGTTCGCAAGAAAAGCGCCAACGTCTGGCGCAGGAAATCAGTGTGCTAAAAGAAAAAGTCGAAGAAGAAAAAATGTCACTCATGATGACAAGAATCTAGGAGGGAATGAAATGTTAACTCAAGTCAAACAACTGCCACTACGCGAGGAAGATCAGCGGTTTTTACAACTGATTGAACAGCAGGCTAAAGAACAAGCGATGACGTTAGGTGTTTTCGGTTCCTTCAGTGTCGGGAAGTCAGCATTGATTAATGCATTGCTCGGACAACCCGAGTTCCTACCGACCCATACGAATGAAACGACAGCTCTTCCGACACATATCCTTTACGGGGAAGCAGACAGCGTCGAAATCCTAAAGTTTGATGGTACGTGCGAACCAATCGATGCAGCACAGATGCGGACTTTGAAGGCAGGCGGAGACGTCCAAGCAATTGAACGTGTGATCATTCGGAAGTCACAACCCGACTGGCTGAAAGACATTACATTGATTGATACACCGGGACGTAATACAAAGTTCCAAGCCCACGTCGAGGCATCGGAAGAAGCGCTCATTACTTCGGATGCTGTCTTGTACGTCATGTCGTGGCAAGGGTTGACGTTAGAAGATGTCGTCTACATCAAACATATCTTACGTTATCAGCCAAACTTGTATTTCGTCATCAATAAGGTTGATCACATTGATGAGGCGCAAGGTGTCACCATTGAAGAAATGACACAACGCGTGCAAGAAGACCTAGAAGGACAACTCGGTAAAATGTATCCGGTTTATGCGGTCAGTGCCCGTACCGGTTATCAGATCGAACGTCTGCAAGTTGATTTTTTACAACCGCTTAAACAGCGGATCAAGCAAGTCAAAGCGACTCGTTTTCAGCATGCACTCGAACAACTCTTGAACCGCGAGCAAGAACGGATTCTTCAACAGATTCAGTTGTTTGAGCAGGCGACGAATGATGATACGACAGAAGTCGACGCTCAAAAACGAGACCTCCAACTTCAATTTGAACAAGCTCAAATTCAAGTTGAACAGAAGCTGGAAGGTCTGCACGATAAAGTAAACAAGCTCGAAGCGGAACTGAGTGAGTATGTCCGCACACAATACCGGACGTTGGAGACGCGACTTAAGCAACTGGCATCAACAGGACAGTCTCTTGATGTCTTGACGGTACAGGTCGAGTCAGCAATCGTCTCGACACGAAATGAAGTCTTTGGACATATCGAACGACAGGTACAAGGCATCATAGGTCAAGAAATTGAGATTACCATTCAACCGATCGAGCAGACGGGAGTTCAGTTACAAATCAAACAACCGGACTTGGCACAACTGCAACTGCAATACGAAGAAGAACGCCAAAAGCAGCTCACTAAAATCGAAGTCGCGGCACGCAAGCTAGAAGAGTTACCGGAAGATGATGAACATGATTTCGAACGGGCACGTCTGAAGGAAGACGTTGAATTACTGACAGTACGAACGGTCGAACAATTTGTTCCGCAATACGTCTTGGATGAATCGTTTGATGCTAATCAAGCGACTAAAATCGCCTCAGCAATCGGGTTTGTCGGTGATATGGCATTAACAGTTGGTCTTGCGGTCGCGACGGCAGGTGGATCAGCAGCAGTCCAAGTCGGTGGGAAAGTCGCTGCGAAAGCAGCAGCCAAAGAAGCGATGAAAGTAGCGGCGAAAAAAGTAGCACTTGAAGTGGCGGAAAAAGCAGTAGTCACCGGAATTCAGACCATGACTGAAGCGAACAAAGAGACCACTGGAACCAACAGTAATAGCATGCTGACAGCAGCAAAAGCGCTCGACCAGTTCACGAGTCCGGTCCAATCGATTGCTAAAAAAATTGGCGAGAATATTGATAGCACCCGTCAACAGCCGAAGCGAGAAGATTTGAACCACCGGAAGGAATTTTATGCCCGCAAATACGAACTCGAATCAGAACGTGACGAAAAAATGAGACAGTTGAAGTCGATGGAAGAAAAAGCAAAATCGAATCTGCGTCTTCGCCAAGAGTTGGAGCAACGCCGTATTCAAGTCGAAAAAACGGTAGAACAGAAAATGGGACAACTTGAAACGGATTACGAAAATAGAAAACAGCAGGCAGAACAAGCTCATCTTGATTCAGAAATCGAGCAACAGCTGAAACAATTGTTACAAGAAGAAGAACGTCAATTAACAGCATGGTTCAAGACAGAGTTCGGACAAGTGTTACATGTACTCGATCACATGTTGCCAAAACAATTGCATCAGGAACTAGTGCATTGGGAAGAGCAAATCGAACAGGTCGAAGCGTTAAAAAAAGAGGGGACCGATAAGTTGGATCAAGAAATCTCCATGCTGAAGCAACATTTGAATGTGATTGATGTAATCCTTTCTGGTGGATCTCATGTTGTATCAGTCTGAACTAGTTTGGTTGGCGCATCAGCTTGATCAGCAAGAAAATCCTACAGGTACTCCTTCGATGTGGAAGGCGATTCGGGAGACGGATTTCCCGGATGCCTCAACTAGTGTCGACAAGAAGCGACATGTGTATCTTACGGGCGAACCGGAAGTCATTTATTCGATGACGGATCTGTTCGATTCACTGCCTGACGAAAAAAAGCTTCATGTATTCACGAAAGAGCAGCATACTCATCCAGCATTGGACTGGATGAGTATTACGTATTGTCCTGCCCACGAACTCGAAAAGTTACCTGAAGGAGCGAGCATCACTTTGTTCACGACGACAAAGCTTCCATTCTGGTCACGCCCTTATTTTTTGAACGGACGAATTAGTCAGGTCGTGAGTGAACAGGAAATTTTAGCACTCCATCGCTTTTCGAATGTCCGTCAAACGAATATCAGACAATTTTCATACAACGACTTGTTAGACGATACGATGATTTTATTAGATAAAGTGATTGAAAGACCGGATCATCAATTATTTCCGGAAGTCCCTAAACGCTTTCTATTAAAATTTTCTCAACCTCAGAGAAATTCGAGTTTAAGTCACGAGCTGGATGAAGCGGCTGCAGAGATGCTGAACACGTATTGGCTTCAGAATCATCCACCTTTTCCAGAATGGATGCCGATCTTATTAAGGGAAATCCAACAGTTCTTGTTACTGAAGGAGAACCAAGGTTCAAGAATACATACATTAGAACAATTGAAAGTGTGGGGATTACGTGACAAGCGAATTGATTGAAGTTGAAAATCACTATCTTATGCTGAGTCATCTATTACTCCGTCAAGTGGCAAGTGAATATCCTCACTATGTAGAAGAATTAAAACACGTGCTTCAACAAATGGATGCTCTTTCTGTTTTCGAAAAGACGGCATTTCTTGGCGAGATGTTGACCGTACTTGAAAATCAAGATGTCATCAAGCGTAAACATCAATTATCACTCTTATTAAAAGAAGAAAAAATCAGCGACAGTACCGTTGGCGTACTTAAAAAATATAATCAGTGGATTAAGTAAGGTGGAACTCATTCATGAAAAATGTACATATCTATGCCCTGCCGATTGCAGTTGGTTTACTTGGGTTGCTTGTTTCCCCATTAGCTGACGTAACCGGTGTTGCTTACGGTTTAGTCGTCATAAGTATAATTGCCGGTATCTTAGGACTTCGATCCATTACTCAATCTAATGTAACGCGAACTCAACAATGGCAGGAAACGCTCCATCAGGAATTAGGAACAGTCGTCTCCTCCAATCAACAAGTCATGGAAGAAGAAAAAACTTCCCGATTAGAGTTAGAGAATACCTTATCCAAAATCCAAAGTGTCCTCGAAGAAATGCATGAAACGACTAAAATGGGGCAAGCGCATGTATCGACGCAATTGATGGAGATTGAAGAAAAGTTAGAAGATGGTCAAGTCATGATGAGTACTCTCGGACAATTAATGGTTGAAAAAATGATGGAAGCTGTCCAATCAGCGACGGATGAAGTGACGGATGGATTAAATACGTTAGAGGATACATTGACTAAACAACAAGATGATTTAGCTGAAGAACTACGAGGCAGCTTTGAAGGAGTAGACCAGCAACTAGAAAAACAGACAGAGCAAGCAGGTAATATGGAAAAAAATGTCGATCGTACGATCACCTCCGGAATGGAAGCATCGGCACAAGTCATTACCAGTCAAACAGATAAATTCCTTTCTCACACAAAGGAAATTAATGAATTTACGAAAGAACAATTTAACAAAATCGTTCAACTGTTCGAGGAAGTAGAAAAGCTGAGTCAAGCCGTCCAACTGCAAAACGACCAACAGAATCGGGTTGTCACAGCGCAACTCGGGCAACTTGCTGAAATCAGTCCTGCCCTTGTAGAAGGGATATCTCAGTTAACGGATTCCAAGAGTCCGGAACGCAAACACTTGTTGAAAATTCAAAAAAATATGATTGAGAAATTCGCCAATCTGACTTCATGACTGTGAAAGCATAGTGTTTGAGACGAACGATTAAGATCAGATCAGAAGGTAGGAACGAGCAAGTATGTTTATGTTAATACCGATTTATTATGGATTTCTTATTCTACTGGCATTCATCACGTGGTATTTACCTTTTGTTGGAAAGGTGCTGGCTCTTGGAATTAATTTTGTCATTCCAGAAGGTCTTCCTTTTGTAGATGAGTGTATTCAAGCCATAGGAATGTTGAGACATATCTTCAAATTTAAAAAAATGTTTCTAGGTTAAATCATGAAGGAGACGATGAAATGCCATTTAGAAAACCTGTATCCACGTTAGGTGGATTGAATTTTTGGAAGAACATCGATCAAAACGAATACTTCATCATGCAACAACATAAAACAGGCATTTGGCCTTACTCCTATCGCATTCTAATGCGTTCCACCAGTAAGGAAATCGCTAATGCTAATGATATTCAAACTATCCGTGAAGATTGGAAATACCTTGAATATAATGCAGTGCCAAGGCTAAATGAAACTGGATTTTTAGAAATGTCAAAACTGGAAGATGTAGTTATGATCATATTAAAAACTAAGCTGGGTTGAATGCAATAACTATTAAAAGTAAATGATTTGATGAGTGAACAACTAATTAAAGTACAGATAGGGGAACGAAATGATGAAAAATAAAATCATGATTGGTACATTAGCTGGAGTAATTGGTGCGGCGACAATTTTACACCCGGTTGATGCTGCTTCAAGCAAAGATCAAATCAATAAGCTGAAAAAAGAGAAAGTAGCTTTACAAAAAGAAGTCAGCACATTGAAAAAGCAGAATGCTGCGCTCTATTCTAGCCACAAAAGCTTAAAGAGCAAGTACTCGAAGCTCGAAAAAACGCATCAGGTCACACTAAAAGAGAACAAGCTGTTAAAGGATAAGGTCAAAAACTTATCACAAGGATACCAACTGCTCGAAACAACAAAACAGTTAATCTGGAACGGGAACGTCGTGAACAAGACGTATAAGTCCACTCCATCATTGCTTCTTCTGAAAAACATACCTTATATCCCGCTCGATTTAGTGGCAAGCTTAAACAATCTCCCGCTGAAATCCACTACGAAGTCGTTTGATCTAGGTGTTCCGAAAGAGGGGATCAGCTTGTCGGCATTGAAGTATGAGAAATCAACTTTTGACAAGGTGCTGTATAACAAAACGATGATGGTAAAAGGACAGACAAGCGTGAGTAATATCATCTTTGACTCGACAGAGATGGAATCTGCAGCACTGTACTATTTAAATGAACGTTTTACTACATTCGAAACGGATGTACTGGTTACGCCGACTTCGGTTGCAAAGGAACTTGACTTGTATGGTGATAACGGAGTAGGAACATTTTTCAAAATCGTTGATACAAAAACGAACAAAGTCCTCGCTGAGTACGAATTGAATTACGATGAGGATCCGGTTCACATTAAGCTGAATGTCAGTAAAATGAACGGCATCAAATTAATGGTGGACAGCATTGATTCTATAAAATCCATAACGTTATCGAATCCGGTACTTTCCCAATAAGCATTACAAGAGAGGATCTCTAAAAAACGAACTGAAAATTTTAAAAGGCGATAAAGAGTATTTTTCACTACTAACAGATACAAGATAGTCACTTTTGGTAAGCAACTCAGACTCCACAAAAGATACTTTTACTAAAAGACATCGATTGAAGATTGAGTCGAAAATGAAACGGGAATGGAGAAGACATACTTTCAACAGGAGGTTTTCCCCATGACTCACATTGACTATCTGGATCATTATCTGCTCACGCATATCACTTACAGTAAACACACGGTAAAAGCTTATCGCAGCGACCTGCGGCAGATGAAGATGAGTCATGTCGAGTGGTCGGTGAAGTCCCTTCAAATGTATTTTGATCAGTTGATTCAACAGTATAAACCAGCAACAGCGATGCGTCGGTATCATGCGTTGATGGCACTCGGAAATGAACTGGTTCGGGTGAAACGGCTTAAGGCAAATCCAATGAAACAAGTCCGTCCAATCATTCATCAACACATTCAGCAACGTGATCATCATCCGCTTGAAGAAACAATCCAAACGATTCGTCAAATCAATCATCCAACGTATCGTCTCTTTTTTGAACTCATCAGTCAAACGGGCCTCCGCTTTATGGAGGCCCGTTTGTTGTCGATCGAAGATATTCAATTTACGACGTTCACTTTACTCGTGCGACATGGGAAAGGACGACGCTTGCGGACAGTTCCGCTTGGGGAGGGACTCGTTCATAAACTGCAAGCATTTTTAGAGGGACGGACGACAGGACTTGTTTTTCGTTCCATTCGTGGTCGAGCAATCAATGAGCAGCAGGCGCGCGATATGTTACGCAAACAGTCACTCGCTACCCGTGGACGACCATTACATCCGCATGACTTACGTGTCTCCTTTGCGACCTATCTCTATCAAACGGGAGATTGCAGGTTACTTGAGATTCAACGGTTACTTGGTCACAGCAACTCGCGAACGACGGAAGGTTACATCCTCAGTCAAGAAACGAAGCTTCAGCACATCATCGATGCGTTGTCGGCATGAGGCGGTTAATCGAAGAGCGGGCGACTTCTGACGATGGCAGGATATACTGTTGCGTCGTCTTGGCATCACTATGACCAAGCAGACGCATGACGGTCAGTAAATCAGCGTGATGATCCCGGTAAAGCGTCGTCGCGAATGTCACCCGCAAGTCGTGTGGTCGGAGTGTCCGCTTGAGGATTTGTTGACTGGCGAGCCGGAGTTGTTTCCGGGTTTGATTCGGATCAAGCAAACGTCCGGTGTCGTTTTGAAACAAGTAACCGTCGTTTGGTTGAACGTTGAGATAGCTTGTTAAAACAGTCATCAGCTCATCATGGAGTGGGACGTAGCGTGTTTTCTGTCCTTTACCGTGACGGACAAACAGTTGCCGTTCGGTCAGGTCGAGGTCGATCCGACGTAATTGCCGGGCTTCATTAAATCGCAGACCAGTATGTAACAGCAGAAAGTAGAAGGCATAGATCGTTTCGTCTTTTATCAATTCAATGACACGCCGGGCATCGGTGTAGCTGAAAGTGGTCCGGTGTTTCGGGATTGGCCGGGACGGTTTTTTGATCTGGGATAAAGGATTTTTGACGAGTGACCGTTCAGTGACAAGTGTATCGAAGAGGGTCGCCAAGGCATGGATCCGGCGGGCGAC
>CAACWX010000108.1_pt1 | contig 12111 bp, 10 predicted proteins | sample 2275751 | NCBI WGS metagenome assembly CAACWX01 (sample SAMEA5312471, study PRJEB27640) | indoor metagenome | biome: indoor environment; feature: uncontrolled; material: tiles wood | place: Germany | collected 2014-07-07 | reverse complement strand
CCCGATTGTGGTGAAGAAAGCTACAAAGGATCCGGTAAATTAAAAGGCAAAAAAGCTTTGATCACAGGAGGCGATTCCGGAATCGGTCGCGCCGCTGCCATCGCTTATGCCCGTGAAGGTGCCGATGTGTTCCTCAATTATCTTCCGGAAGAACAGCAAGACGCGGAAGAAGTCAAAGCACTCGTCGAAGCAGCCGGACAAAAGGCATACTTACTTGCCGGTGACCTCAGTGACGAAACGTTCTGTCAACAACTCGTCAAAGAAGCACATGATTCACTAGGCGGAATTGATATTTTGGCACTCGTCGCCGGTAAACAACAAGCTGTCGAGGACATCATGGACCTGTCGACGGAACAACTCCGCAAAACATATGAAATCAACGTCTTTTCATTGTTTTGGGTCGTCAAAGCGGCTCTTCCGCTGTTAAAAGAAGGAGCTTCCATCATCACGACGACTTCGGTTCAAGGATACAATCCAAGTGCGAACCTGCTTGACTACGCGTCAACAAAATTTGCCATCAATGGTTTCACACGCGGACTTGCGAAACAAGTCGCGCCAAAAGGCATCCGCGTCAACTCGGTTGCACCGGGTCCAATCTGGACACCACTTCAGATTTCAGGAGGACAACCAAGCGAAAACATTCCAGAATTCGGACAGGAAACACCGCTTAAACGAAGCGGTCAACCGGTCGAACTCTCGAGCGTCTATGTCTTCCTCGCTTCGGATGACGCCAGTTATGTAACAGCTCAAATTTATGGTGTCACAGGCGGAATCGAACTCGCTTAATTCAATTTTTTTCAACCAGGCAGCTTTGATGGCGACATCAAAGCTGCTTTTTTGGTTATGAGTTGCTTCTCCCTGCCCGGTTTAGTCTAATGAAGGTATACATATGACAGGAGATGATTCACATGACGGAAAAAGAAAAAATGATTCAAGGTCAATTGTATTTAGCCGGAGATGCGGAACTGGTCGCTGATCGAAAGCGGGCTCAGATGCTTTGTCATCAATTTAATCAACTCAGCATCAACGAGTTACCTGCCCGAAAGTCGCTCCTCCAGGAATTATTCCAGATTGAGCAGACCGATTTTTACATCGAACCATCTTTTAAATGTGATTACGGCTACAACATTACATTCGGCGCACGGTTTTATGCCAATTACGATTGTGTACTGCTCGACATTTGTCCGATTACGATCGGCGACAACTGTATGCTCGCTCCGGGTGTCCATATTTATACGGCGACGCATCCGCTTGATCCGGTCGAACGCAACAGCGGTTACGAATTCGGAAAACCGGTCGTCATCGGGGACAACGTCTGGATCGGTGGACGTGCCGTCATCGCACCGGGCGTAACGATCGGTGACAATGCTGTCATCGCAGCCGGAAGTGTCGTCGTCAAAGATGTTGCTCCGAATACGGTGGTCGGAGGAAATCCGGCCCGCTTCATCAAATCGATTTAATTTCTCATCAAATTTTAATCTAATCCTCAGTCTCCTCTCACGTACGGGCGCTATTCTAAGAATAAGAAAAGCAGCTACCACTACGGAGGAGGAATTATCATGACAAACGAAAAACGTACGGACAAACCTAAAAAAAATATGGTGAAACGCGGGCTCGCTTCAATCGCTATCACAGGGACCGTTTTGACAGGCGCAGGCGCCTTCTTGCTGTTCACCGGTCCAGGACATTCGCTTATCAATTCAACGGTTACGACGTCAGAACAAGTGGAACAAAAAGTCGAAGCCGCTTCAACAAAAGTATCAAGTAACGTCAAACAGTCGCTTCCAAGCTCATTCCGGGATGATGATCAGGAAATGGAAGGAACGTTAAAAGAAGTATCCGACACATCGGTGACACTGACACAAAATGGTTCGGATCAATCGTATTCGTTTGCCTCATCTGCTGAAATCGAACAAGCTACGCCCGGTGATTGGATTAAACTTGAACTCAATCAGGACGGTCTTGTCCGGGAACTTGAACGGGAAGATGATCGAAATGACGACCGGGATGATCGCAATGACGATTCATCCGACGATGACCGCAATGAAGTCACCGGTGTCGTCAAAGAGTTGTCCAATGAACAAATCGTCTTGACTCAAAATGGTTCGGATCAAGCGTACCGCTTCAGCGAGCGCGCAGAGATCGACAAAGCGCAAGCCGGTGATACCGTCAAACTTGAACTGACAGCAGCCGGTCTCGTCCGGGAGCTCGACCGTGAAGATGCGGAAGATCAAGACATCCGTGGTGCATTGATCCGTGTGACGGACACACAAGTCGTCATTGAACAAAACGGTAAAAACGTGACGTTTGAACGTGCGCAAAACATGGAACAGGATAATGATGTACAGGTTGGTTCACAAGTCGAACTGGAGTTGAACGGATCTAAGCAAGTGACAGAAATCGACGAACAGTCGTAAGGAGGAAGTCTATGGCACCGACCATCTTAATCGTCGAGGACGATTCAAAAATCGCCCGCCTACTTGAACTGGAATTAAACCACGCCGGATACGCGACGCAGGTCGCCTTCAACGGTAAAGATGGCTTAGCAGCTGCTGAGAACGACATCGATCTCGTCTTACTTGACGTGATGATGCCGGAGCTCAGCGGCTTCGAGGTGCTTCGGCGGCTTCGCGGAAAAAATAATCCGGTTCCCGTCATCCTGTTGACGGCACGAGGCGAAGTGTATGATAAGGTTGCCGGTCTTGATCTCGGTGCCAATGATTATGTGACGAAACCGTTTGAAATCGAGGAACTGTTGGCACGGATCCGCGGGTTACTCCGTTTGACGATACGTACAGCGGTCGAAACCAATCAGCTGCATTACGCCGATGTCTTACTCGATTTGGACCGGCATGAAGCGTTTCGAAGCGATGTTCCGCTTGATTTGACGCCACGTGAATTTGATTTGTTGTCTTATCTGATGGAAAACAAGGAACACGTCTTGACCCGTGAGCAAATCCTTAACCGGGTCTGGGGTTATGATTATTTCGGGGAAACGAATATCGTCGATGTCTACATCAGGTATTTACGCAAAAAAATGGACCGCAGCCAGTCTCCCCTCATTCAGACCGTTCGTGGCATTGGCTATGTTTTAAGGGAGGAGAAAGGATGAAGTTACGAACCAAACTTGCGTTATCGGTGACGTTGTTCACGACCCTTTTATTGCTGTTGTCTTTTTTAGTCGTCACGTATGTCGTCCGTGACCATTTAATCGAATCCCGTTTCACACAACTCGAGCAGGCCGAGGAGCTGATGGAAGATGATTCGACGACCCGGGCATTATTGACACTTCATGAAGATTCCGTCGTCCTGTCCCGTAACGACGGACGTTGGGTGATTGCAAACGATGAAGAGGATGACGATTCCGCGACGGTCAACGGCGATGTCCGGGCACGCGATCTTCCCGGCATTCCGACAAACCGCGACGAACCGTTCAAATCCGGTAACTGGTTTGGCGTCGTCCATCAAGATCAGGCGTATCTGTTTGAAGACGACACGGTGGACGATACGGTCTCGACGCTGATTTTCGCCTTCTCGATCGTCCTGATCGTCGCCGTCATCATCGCTTTTCTCAGCAGTTTTTTCATCGCCTATCAAACGTTGCGTCCACTTCGTCAACTCGGTCAGACGATGGAACGGATTTCCGACTCCGGTACACTTGAGACTGTTCCGGAACAGCAAAATGATGAAATCGGACAGCTCGGAAAAGTCTTTAACCGGATGATCGGACGTGTCGATCAAACAATGGAACAGCAACGGCAGTTCGTCGCGGATGTCTCGCATGAGATGAAGACGCCGCTGACCGTCATCGAAGGGTATGCGAAACTTCTGAAGCGCTGGGGCAAGACAAATCCTGATGTCCTCGAAGAATCCATCAGTAACATTCTGAACGAAACGCACACGATGCGGAGTGGACTGATTGAACCGATGCTCGAATTATCCCGCCTCGGCTATGGTGAAACGACGACGGAGACGGTTGACTTGAAGCAGCTCGGGACGGAAGTCGCGGACCGGATGCACCATGCCTATGACACTGCTATTCCAGTCGATGCCATCGGAACCGTCACAGCGAATCATGAAGCACTTGTCCGAATTTTGACGATTTTCATCGATAATGCGATCAAATATGCCAAAGATCCGGAAATCCGTCTTCGACCGGACCGGCTCGAAGTGCTTGACCGTGGAACCTCATTATCTGCGGAGCAGCGCAAGCGTCTGTTCGATCGGTTTTACCGGCTCGATGAAGCCCGTGACCGGTCCGGCAGCGGTCTTGGTCTGTCGATTGCTGCTGCACTGGCGGAACATCATCATCTGTCCGTTGGCAGTGAAGCTCGTCCCGGTGGCGGAAGTTGTTTTTACATCACCTTCCATTGAACACCTGAAATGAAACCTTCCCCCGTCTTTTGGCGTACACTAGAGACAGGAGTCAGATGATGAAAGAAGGTTATGAACGATGGATAAAAAACGTTGGGGAGGCTTAGCCGTCGCCGGAGCATTTTTGCTCTCAAAAGGTAAAGTGCTGCTCGCTCTCTTAAAGTTCTCTAAATTCGGCGGGACGCTAATCTCGTTCGGTATCTCGTTATTGTTTTATGCACAAATTTTTGGCGTCTGGTTTGGTGTCGGATTGCTTTATCTCCTGTTCATTCATGAGATGGGGCATCTCGCAGCAGCCAAACGGCTTGGTTTCAAGACCGGACCGGCGATTTTCGTTCCGTTCATGGGAGCTGTCATCGGAATCAAGGATACATTCCGGACCCCGAAACAAGAAGCAATTTTGGCATATGGCGGTCCGCTTGCCGGATTACTCTCCCTCATCCCGCTTTTGATCGGATACGCCGTGACGGGAAACGATTTTTGGCTTGTCATCTTCCATTTAGGGGCCTTGCTGAACCTGTTCAACCTGTTGCCCGTCAGTCCGCTTGACGGCGGACGGATTTTAGCCGGTCTGCCGATTGTCGTTTGGGTCGCCGGTCTCGCCGCCCTGATTGCATACGGTGTGACACACTTCAGCATCATCTTGTTATTGATCGCGTTTCTCGGCGGAAGTGCCGTCTGGAAGCGATACCGTTTTGCGAAACAATACGAAGACAATAAATCGATTTTAATGTTATACCGTGCTGCACGCAGCCGTGTCCTGCAAGCGAAAGTCGAACAGGAACAATTGGCAGCAACGGAAACTGTGACGGACTCGACCGTCGACGAACCGGACGATGCACCCGTTTCGACCTATGATCCGATCGCCTGGTCACTCCGACACGACCTCCAGGATTTACGGAGTGCGAGTCCGGAAGAAGCGAAAAGTGCTGCCGATGACTTGCTTCGTTACCAATATGATTCGGCTAATGATTACGATGCCTTGTTGCGTCGACTGGACCAGCGGATTGAACCGTTACTCGAAGCTGAAAAATCGGTTGAGTATCATCAAATGCCGAAAAAACAACAGACGATTACGTTGTTCGCTTACCTGGCTCTTGGTGCAATTCTCTTCATCGCTTTTGAATACTCAAAAGGGTATCTTCCGACCCCATCTTAACCAGTCGTGTTATCTCAAGCAGGCACTTCGTCTTCAATCGGCGGAGTGTCTTTTGATCGTTTTGCACATTGCCTGATTCGATTACTTGCATCCGGTTGTTGAAGCGACTAATCTGAATGAAAATCCATGTCCCTGTTTTGAAAAAAAGGAGGCTCTCCTGATGATGAATAAAAATACGGCTCGTTTGGGAGAAGCACCCATCAACAAACTCCTGATCGGCCTGTCGCTCCCGGCGATGATCGGGATGCTTGTGACTGCTCTCTATAATATTGTCGATACGATTTTTGTGGCACAAGGAATCGGGACGGTTGCCGTCGCGGCTGTCGGCATTGCGTTCCCTGTTCAGCTCGTCTTGATGGCCATCTCGAACTCGATTGGAATCGGCGGTGCGGCCATTGCTTCTCAGCGGCTTGGTCAAAAAAATCTGGCAGGTGCCAGTCGTGCCTATGCAAATGTCCTGATGACCGTTTTCGTCGTCAGTATGCTTGCGATTATCACGGCATTCATCTTCGTCGAACCGTTGTTACAGGTGTTCGGTGCCACACCGGAAATCATGCCATACAGTATTGATTTCCTCCGTGTCCTGTTACTCGGTTCCCCGTTCTTCATGTTGACGATGGCTTCGAGCGCCATGCTTCGGGCAGAAGGACGTGCCAGTTATCAGATGCGTGTCATGCTGACGACAGTCGCCATCAACATCGTCTTGACGCCCCTGTTTATTTTCGGACTCGACTGGGGCATTCAAGGGGCTGCACTTGGGACGGTCGTCGCGCAAATCGTCGGTTCCGTTCTGATTTTCAGGTTTTTCTTTACGAAAGCGAAAAAAACAAGTCTTGTCCTTGACCGTGAAGCCTTTCGGTTTGATCCCAAACTGGTCGGTCGGATGGGACAGATCGGCTCATCGTCTTTCATCATGCAAGTGTCACAGTCCATTTTATTCATCACCGTCAACCATATGCTCGTCCGCTACGGCGGTACGACGGAACTTGCGACCTTTGCCGTCATCAATAAGTTCATGGCACTTGTCGGAATGCCAATCATGGGAATCGTCCAAGGGATGCAGCCGATTGTCGGCTACAATTTCGGGTCGAAACAGTTTGATCGGATGTCACAAGCAATCAAACTGGCCATTCGCTACGGTTTGAGCCTGTCGATCACGCTTTGGCTGTTAATCCAGCTGTTCCCCCGTTTTTGGGTCGGAATGTTTACGGAAGATGTGACATTACTCAATGAAGGTTCGACCGCGATGCGGATTTTATTCGCAATTTCATTCGTTTACGGGATTCAGATGATCATCAACGGAATGTATCAATCACTTGCCAAGGCGCGGATCGCCTTGTTCCTGTCGCTCTCGCGGCAGACCTTATATACGATTCCACTCGTCCTGATTTTACCTATCTTTTTTGGAGTACAAGGGGTTTGGTTCGCCTTCCCGATTGCTGATTTAATGGCCGTTTTGACGGCTGTCGTTTTTGCCTACCGTGACCGGATCATGCTCTTTAAGCCCGATGCGTATACGGAACCTGAAGCACAAGAAAAAGCGGTACAGGCTAAATAATCAAAAAGTCCGTCCTGTCTCAAAGACAGACGGACTTTTTGATTAAACGAAAAGACGAACATGCATTCTAAATCGAAATACGGTATGCTGATTAAAAAGGAGAGATGATATGGAACGTTATACACTGGCGATTGATTTTGAAACAGCGAACCGGAACAGCCGCAGCATCTGTGCCTTTGGCTGGTCTGTTTTATCCGCTGGGAAAGTCCTCACAAGCAAGCAGGTCTTAATCAATCCGGAAGAAGACTTTGATGCCGGTAATATCCGTGTCCACGGCATTCGCCCGAGTGACGTCTGGGATGCACCGGCCTTACCAGAAGCAATGGCGGCACACGGCTTGTTTGAATTAATTGAACAGGCCGAGCTCGTCGTTGCCCATAATGCAGCTTTCGATATGGGTGCGCTCCAAAAAGCGGTTCAAAAATATGACTTATATCAAATGCCGACATTTCAGTATGGTTGTACGGTCAAATTGTCACGGAAGCTTTATCCGTGGTTGCCGAACCATAAGCTAAATACGATGGCGGAGTTTTTAGGTGTATCTTTTAAGCATCACGATGCGAAGGAAGATGCCTACATCTGTGCGTTATTACTGCAGGATATGTTCGACCGGACGAACATGGATCATCCCGTTGAACTGCACCGTTTTTGTGGTGTCCGGATGGGTGAAGTCGCTTACTGACACTAAAAAAGGAGCAACTCAGAATTCTGAGTTGCTCCTTTTCGTATTTCTTATTTTGTTGTTTGTTTGATTGGGAACCAGCCTGGACGGCTCGTGATTCCCTGCCATAGTGCATCCGGCACGACGAGTTCAGACTGTGCCGACGGATCGAGTTCTGTCCGAATCGATTCCGTTTCGCCAGCTTCTACTTTTTCAACCCATTTTGGTTCCATGATTAACTCACGGCCAAGAGCGACGAGTGGCACGACTTCAAGTGAACGCTCGACTTCTTCCGGTGTATGGAGTGAACCGACACCGATGACCGGAACGTGTTGACCGACACGTTCTTGTACGAGACTGATTGGCGAACGTGTTTCGTTTTGATCACGAATCGATCCTGCAAAGAAGTCCATGACGGAAACATGCAGGTAGTCGAGATCTTTTTTCGCAAGTGCATCAACGAGTTGCATCGTATCATCGAGTGTAATTCCCGGATTTTCAACTTCTTCCGGTGAGAAACGATAACCGACGATAAACGATGGATCTTTTTTTGCAACGGCTTCGACGGCATCGACGACAGCTAATGGGAAAGCAAGACGTTTTTCAAGACTTCCGCCCCATTTGTCCTCACGACGGTTCGAGTGCGGAGAAACGAATTGTTGAATTAAGTACGTGTTCGCACCATGAATTTCCACTCCGTCAAATCCGGCTTCCATCGCACGGCGTGTTGCTTGACCGAATGCTTCGATGATCGCTTCGACTTCTGCTGCTTCCAGTGCACGTGGTGTCATTGCGCCTTCACGTTCTGGTGCTACTGCACTTGCGCTGACTGTTTGTCCGCCGACGAGTTCCGGTGGTGCCATACGACCCGCGTGGAAAATTTGCAGAATCGCTTTTGCGCCTTGATCTTGGATTGTTGTAGCGAGACGTTTCAGGCTCGGAATCAATTCATCGCGCTCTGCGCCAAACTCGTTCGGGAATCCTTGACCGTCTGCTGTGACGTTGGCACATGCTGTAATGACTGCACCGACTCCACCTGAACGTGCTGCGTAGTATGCAAGCTCCGCTTCTGAAACTTCACCGTTTTCTTCCGCCGCGTAGTTCGTCATCGGCGCCATCATAATCCGGTTTTTAAGGGTCACTCCGTTTGGAAGTGTAAACGTATCAAACATCTTTTCATTAGCCATTGAAGCATATCCTCCTCTGAAATCTTAACTTGAATATCGTCAGTATACGCCCGCCCTGCTTTAAATGACTAATGATGTGCTTCACTGATGTTCTGAACGATGATCAGATCCGGTATTTTCGTTTTCGCCGTCCGCCCGGCCACCACCAGTTCCAGTGTCCGAACAGCTTCATCAGTGCCGGAACAAGGAACATCCGGACGATCGTCGCGTCAATGAAAATCGCCAAAGCAATTCCGACACCAAGCTGTTTAATCGGACTGACGCCGGTAAACGCAAATGCACCGGTGACGACAATCATGATCAAGGCGGCGGAGGTGATGATTTTACTCGTCTTCGCCAGTCCCATTTCCGTTGCGAGGTCATTATCCCCGGTCTCATCGTAGTATTCTTCCATTCGTGAGACGAGGAATACTTCGTAGTCCATCGATAATCCGAAAACAAGCGAGAAGATGAACACAGGGGTTAAGATACCGATTGTTTCGGCCGGGAAAACCCAGCCCGATTCAAATAAAATGACGAGCAGACCAAATGTTGCTCCGAGGCTGAGCAGATTCATCAAGATGGCTTTGATCGGAATCAAAATCGACTGGAACGCAAACAACAGGATGATGAATGTCGCAAGTAAGACAAGACCTAGCGCGAGCGGCATTTTTGAGTAGATTTCATCATAGATTTCCTGATTAAAGGCTGCCGGTCCCCCGACCTGGTATCCTTGGTCTCGCACGTCGCGGACCCATTTTTGTGAACTCTTGTCTCCCGGATCTCCCGTCAGCTTGACATTGATCCGGGCAACTCCTTGATCAAACGTAATCAAAGGCGCCAACTGTTCTTTTCCCTGTTCGTTCGCAGCAAGCTGGGTCACGGTCTGTCCATTCGCTTCCGCCAGCGCCGTCGCTGAAATGACACTGCTTACTCCGTCATCTGCTTCGAGTCGTGTCGTCAACGCTTCCAGTTTTTCGACACCTTGTTCCGTTTGAAAATCAGCTTTTAGCAAGACGACGGCATCGGTCCCATCGTCGCCAAAGGTTTTTTCCCACGCTTCAAAAGCGAGGCGTGATTCATAATCTTCCGGTAACGCGCTTGCTTGCGGAATGTTCAGTTCCAAATCGCGCAACGGAATTAAACACGGCAAAAGAAGAAGGAGTGAAAAAAGGGTGATGGCAACCGGACGTTTCATGACGAACCGGGCGAGCTTACGCCATCGGACTTCCCCCTGCTCCGAATCCGCTTTAAAAATCCGCCCTTTTTCCAGACTGCCCCCGAGTAGTGCGAGCAGGGCCGGAAGTAAGGTCACAGCGCTGATGACGGCGCCCAGTACCGAAACCAGCGTGCCGATCGCAACTGCTTGAAACACATCGACATCAATGACAAGTAAGCCCGCCAGTCCGACGAACACACAAATCCCGGAAAATAAAATCGATCGTCCGGCCGTCGCAACCGAAACTTCCGCTGCTGCCGTAATCGACCGTCCGGCTGCCCGTTCTTCCCGGAACCGGTTGACGTAAAGCAGGGAAAAATCGATTCCGAGGGCCAGTGAAATCATCGCTACGGCATTTAAGACAAAGATGGACAATTCCTGTTGTCCGGCGATGAAATACAACGTTCCGGCTCCGAAGATGAACGTGACGAGTCCCATGATGAGCGGCAAGATGGCAGCAAGCGGCGTCCCGAAAACAAGAAATAAGACAAGTAACGCTGCCGGTACGCCAATCAATTCCGCCCGGACCAAATCATTTTTCGATGCGGTATTCAAATCGTCGACGATCAACGGCTCTCCTGTCAGGCGAATCGTATTGCCGTCTTGCGGATCCAGTTTTTCCTGCACCGCCTTCACCCAGGAAGGGTCAATGTCCGGTATCCCGATCGAGACATATCCTTTTCCGTCTTTTAAAGCTTCCGGATTTTCCTGGACACCGATAACCTGTCCCACTCCTTGGATGGTCCGAAACGCCGTGACGTGACGCTGCATCTCCTGCCGGATGGTTTCTGTTTTCCCTTCAAACAAAACGATGATTTGGTGTGGGTCCTGCTTAAATTCTTTTTCTAACGTGCGTTCGACTTGTTGAAACTCTCCGTCCCGTGTAAAGCCGTTTCCCTTCAGCTGATCCGGGAGTTGCACCGCAAAATAACCAAGAATCAGCAACAGCACCACCCAGGTAACGCTGATGCCTTTTCGAAAGCGCACTACGTATTGACCAAAACGTTCCATCTGTCATCTTCCTCTCTCTATACAAGAAACACATCCTTCGCCCGCTACGACAAAGGATGTGTTTACGTCTTTTGAAAAATCTGGAGCCACGTATTTCCGAAATTCGCCGACGTCGAGACGATGGCCAGACGTTGCGCCGATTCATCCAGTAAAACCGTCTTTAACAGGATCGATGACTGGCACCCATCAAATTTAAATTTCAGTTGCTCTTTTTCGTACAGATAAAATCGATTGGCATCCGTGACAGAAAACAGATTTTTCCGGCTGTCGACCAACAAATAGTCGTCATACTCGGAAAACGGAATCAACTGTTCCTGTTCCGTAAACGCATCCCAAATGACATAACGTGATTGATTCACATCATAGGAAATCATCGTTCCAGGTGCGAGCAGACGTTCGAACGCATACTGCGGATGATACCCCCGTTCAATCAAACGTCCTAATAGAGGAGCTTCGTCATAATCCGAAAAAGTTCCTTCCTGTTTTTCAAAACAATAACGCACGACATCGGTCTCAGCCGAGTACATAAAAATCTGATTGTCTCGCCATTCATACAGATTACTGAACCAGGCATCAGCAAAGAGGATGGGGCGATTCATATATTGGAGACGTCCGTCTCTTAAATCGAGTAAACCAAACAATGAAGTTTCTTCAAAAACGATGAACACACGGTATCCGTCCGGCTCAAAGAACCACGTGAACGGAACATACGCACATGCTGTCTCCCACCGTATTCTCAAATCCAAATCACATTTTGTAAATCCGCCTTGATCCCGGTATAAAATCAGATCATCGCCAAATCGGTCAAAAAGTGAAACAGATTCATGGAACAACAGCTCAGCGGCTGGTTTATACATACGCATCACTTCCTACTCCCTACGGTATCAACCTTCTTCATTTCTAGCTACTGTCGATGCGCTCGAAGAGCATGTCCTGTATACTTAAAGGAAACAAAAAGGAGGT
>CAACWX010000410.1_pt1 | contig 12136 bp, 14 predicted proteins | sample 2275751 | NCBI WGS metagenome assembly CAACWX01 (sample SAMEA5312471, study PRJEB27640) | indoor metagenome | biome: indoor environment; feature: uncontrolled; material: tiles wood | place: Germany | collected 2014-07-07 | reverse complement strand
AAGTGGAAGTTCGTGATCAAGCCGTCGATTCCTTTGATTTCCTGCCCCGGATAGATAAAGATATCCGTCCAACCGGATGCTTCGACGAAATCCCCGTGATCCCGGATGACGGTTTCAAGTGTCCGGGTCGAAGTTGTTCCGACGGCAATGATCCGTCCGCCGTTTTTACGGGTCTCCCGTAAAATCTTCGCAGAGGACTCCGGTAATTCGTAGTATTCACTGTGCATTTTGTGACTGTCCACGTCATCGACGGAGACCGGACGGAATGTCCCGAGTCCGACGTGTAATGTTAACGGTGCAAGCTGAACGCCTTTATCCGTCAGTGCCTGCAACAGTTCCGGTGTAAAATGCAGACCTGCCGTCGGGGCTGCCGCACTCCCCCGTTCCCGGGCGTAGACCGTCTGGTAACGGTCCTGATCTTCGAGTTGCTCATGGATATAAGGTGGCAAAGGCATCGTCCCGAGCTGATCGAGTACTTCATAAAAAATGCCGGTGTACGAGAACTTCAGGATTCGCCCGCCATCGTCGAGTGCTTCGACACATTCCGCCCGGAGCAATCCGTCACCGAATGACAGGACAGTTCCCGGTTTAACGCGTTTCGCCGGTTTTGCGAGCGTCTCCCAGACATCTTCGCTCGTCTGCTTGAGCAATAACAGTTCAATTTTGCCGCCGGTCTCTTCTTTGACACCAAACAGCCGGGCCGGTAAGACCTTCGTATCATTGATGACGAGCGTATCTCCTGCGTTAAAATACGAGACGATATCATGAAATTTTTCATGACGAAGGGCGCCTGTTTCCCGATTGACGACCATCAACTTTGAACTTGTCCGATCGAGCAATGGCACTTGGGCAATCTGTTCTTCCGGTAAATGAAAATCAAATAAATTTACATCCATCTTTAGTTTCCTTCTTTCAATCCTAAATGTTGCCGCGCAAACGGCGTCAAGACACGACCGCGTGGTGTCCGTTGTAAAAATCCTTGTTGTAGTAAATAAGGTTCGTAGACGTCTTCAATCGTCTGCGCATCTTCGCCGATCGTCGCTGCAATCGTCTCAAGACCAACCGGTCCTCCGGCAAACCGTTCGGCAAGCGAACGTAACAGACGGTGATCAACATCATCCAGTCCAAGCGCATCGACATGCAAACGATCGAGTGCACTCGTTGCAAGTGTCGCGTCGATTGCGGTCTGATGCGCGACTTGCGCAAAATCACGGACACGTCGTAACAACCGGTTGGCAACCCGTGGTGTCCCGCGGGAACGAAGCGCAATGGCTTCTGCTGCCATCCGGTCTGCTTCAAACCCAAACAGACGGGATGTCCGTGTGACAATCGCCGACAGTTCCGGCATCGTATAGTACTCCAGTTTCAGCGTCACACCAAAGCGGTCACGAAGTGGAGCCGACAACATGCCTGCCCGTGTCGTTGCTCCGACTAGCGTAAACGGTGGCAAATCAATCCGTACGCTGCGTGCCAACTCCCCTTGACCGATGACGATATCAAGACAATAGTCTTCCATAGCCGGATAAAGAATCTCCTCAATCGACCGGCTCAACCGGTGAATTTCGTCAATAAACAAGACGTCTCCCGGTTCGAGCGAAGACAAAATTGCCGCGAGATCCCCCGGCCGTTCAATCGCCGGGCCGGCTGTCGTCTTGATGCCGACGCCCATCTCGTTGGCAATGATTGTCGCAAGTGTCGTCTTCCCAAGACCGGGAGGACCGTATAAAAGCACGTGATCCAGTGTTTCCTGACGGATTTTTGCCGCTTGGATAAAGACACTCAAGTTGCCTTTCGCCTTTTCCTGACCAATGTACTGATCCAGTGTCTGAGGACGTAAACTCCACTCTTCCTGATCTTCCGCATGTGCGGATTCTGACAAAATCCGTTCTTCCACGTTCTCACCTCACATTCAATAACAACTGCAACGCCCGCTTCACATATTGGTCCGTCGACAACACTTCACCTTGAAGTGCTTTTTTGACTTTCTCGACTTCCCGTTCACTGTATCCGAGTGCCGTCAAGGCTTCACATGCTTCATTCAATTCCGCATTTCCCTGGGCAAATAATCCTTCACTTGGAATATAGTCCGGTGCGAGCTCAGCCAGTTTCCCTTTTAAATCAAGCGTCATCTGCTTCGCTGTCTTTTTACCGACACCCGGGAACTTAATCAAATAACTTTCCTTCTCCTGCTCGATTGCTTCAACAAGCGCATCGACATCTCCTGACGCCACGATGGCAAGTGATCCTTTAGGACCAATCCCTGTTACGCCAAGCAATTTCGTAAACAGCGCCCGTTCACGTCTTGAACGGAATCCGAACAAGACTTCCTGGTCTTCTCTGACATAATGATACGTATATACGATAACCTGTTCGTCTCCGGTCCGATAAAAAAACGGGTTCGGTGCTACGATTTTGTAGCCAATCCCCCCGACCTCGATCGTCACGAATTCCGCACAGACATAAGCGACTTCGCCGCGTACGAATTCTATCACTTTTGCACGCTCCCATCCATTAACAAACTCTCGTGTTATTGTAGCATATAACGAGGAGGCTCTTCAAAACGTAATTCTCCATAACTGAGACTGTCACGATGGAAATTTGCGTATTCTACTTCTCTCAAAAAAATGAAACAGGGCAACGGATGTCGCATTCCGTTGCCCTGTTTCGTAGTGCATGAATTGTTCGAGTCCGCTTTACTTTTCGTACTGTTACGAGCGTTCCAGCATCCGTTCGAGTGCGAGGACTGCATAGCGTGTCGTTTCCGGATCGACGGTGATGACATTGACCGGCTGACCGGATTCAATTTGTTCGAGTGACCAGGCGAGGTGCGGTAAATCAATCCGGTTCATCGTCAGACACGGACACATGAATGGATTTAAGGACACGATGTCGAGTTCCGGATAATCTTTTGCCAGCCGTTGGACTAAGTTCATTTCTGTCCCGATGGCCCACTTCGTTCCCGGTTCCGCCTGTCTGATTTGATCAATGATATACGCTGTCGAACCATTCAAATCTGACGCTGCGACGACTTCAAAGGAACATTCCGGGTGAACAAGAATTTTCCGTTCGGGATCTGCTTTACGGAACTGCTCAATCTGTTCGACCGTGAACTTCTCATGAACAGAACAATGTCCCTTCCACAGTACGACCCGGATGTCCTCATCCGCTCCGTCAAACACCAACTGATCGGCAATCGGATCCCAGACAGCCATCTGTTCGAGCGGAATTCCCAAGGCATGCGCCGTATTCCGTCCGAGATGTTGATCGGGCAGGAAGAAGAGGATGTCGCGTTCAGCAAGTGCCCACTCGACCATTCGAACTGCATTCGAGGAAGTAACGGTTGCTCCGCCGTGACGACCGACAAACGCTTTGATTTCAGCTGTTGAATTGACATACGTCAACGGGAGAATCGATCGCCCCAACCGGTTCGTCAACACGCCATATGCCCGTTCCGTCTGAAAGCCGTTCGCCATATCAGCCATTGAACAGCCGGCCCGCATATCCGGCAAGACGACCGTATGCTGTTGATCCGTCAGCATATCCGCCGTCTCTGCCATGAAATGAACACCGCAAAAAACTGTATAGTCGGCATCCGTCATCTGTTTCGCCACTTGCGCGAGTTGGAGTGAATCTCCTGTTGCATCCGCAAACTGAACGACCTCATCTTTTTGATAATGATGCGCGGGTAAAAATAGTCTTGATCCCATCCGCAGTTTGACCCCTTCGATGATTGCCACTAATTCTGCATCTGTTTTTTTTAAGTATGTTCTCGGAATCCCTTGCTCTGTAAATAAATTAAGACTCATCTTTTTTTCCTCCCGCAATTTTCATACTGATGTCTAACGCCGGTGCCGAATGGGTCAATGCACCAAGTGAGATATAATCCGCTCCGCACTCACCATATGCCGGTAACGTATCCAGTGTGATTCCGCCTGATACTTCGACCGTAATCGTTCGCGGAATCCATGACCGGAACAACTTGATCTCTTCCGGTGTCCGGTTGTCGAGCATGATGATATCGACACCGGCTGCGACTGCTTCCTTGACCTCTTCACTTGTCTCGACCTCCACCTCAATCGGTGTCGTGTGACCGACTTGTGCCTTCGCCCGACTGACGGCAGCTGTAATTGAACCGGCGACGGTGATGTGATTATCTTTGATCATGACGGCATCATCGAGTCGACCGCGGTGATTAAATCCGCCCCCGATCCGAACTGCATGTTTTTCAAGCATCCGGAGACCCGGTGTTGTTTTCCGTGTATCGGCAATCCGGACTTTCCCACCGACAAGATTTACTGCCTGGTGCGTCAAGGTCGCGATTCCCGACGTTCGTTGTATGAGATTTAAAGCGACCCGCTCTCCCGTCAGAATCGCCTGCAGGCGACCGGACCATTTCGCGACCACTTGTCCTCGGGAAATCGGTTGTCCGTCCCGGACGATCGTTTCGTGTTCGACTTCGAGCAGTCGGGCTAATTCGCCCAATACAGCTTCACCGCAAAAAATACCGGACTCTTTCGCCATGAATTGACCGGTTCCTTGTTCATCGCCAATCAGACATACTTCACTCGTCACGTCCTGATGACCGATATCCTCCACTAAAAAATCTTCAAGTTGTCGTCGTAGGTACCATCTGTTCATGTGGTTGTTCTCCTTTTAATCGTTGAATTGCTCCTTCAAGTAACAGCTTTGCCGTCATCCGATGCAGACGCCTCAGTTCAGCGTCCCGTCCGGATCCTTGTTCATCCGGTTGATGTTGGAAGGTTTCCAGCGTTTGTTTAAGCAGGCGTTCATCGAGCTGAACGCTTAACGCTTCTGCCCAGGAGGAATCGAGTGGTTCCGGCTCTCTCTCCTGTACGATCTCTATGTCCGGTAACGGCTGGCGTGTCGGCAACTGAAGCCGTAATGCCAATTCCTTGCCCATTACGAAACATTCGAGCAGCGAGTTTGAGGCCAATCGATTTTTTCCATGCAATCCTGTTGATGCCGTCTCACCAACTGCATACAGTCCCGGAACGGTCGTCCGCCCGAGACGGTCTGTTTTAATCCCGCCCATTAAAAAGTGAACACCGGTCGTCACTTCAACGATACCAGGTGATATGTTCAACGTTTCACATTTCTTAACAAACGTCGGAAAGCGTCGGTGCAATTGTTCGACAGACGTCGTATTGAGATAAACCGGTTCTTGTTCGCGTACTGTCGTGATGCGCCTTGCGACTTCATCCCGGGCGGCCAAGTCTCCTTGCGGATGATCCGCCATCACACGGCGACCGTCTGTTGTCATCAAATACGCACCCGCTCCGCGTAATGCCTCCGTAATCAAGCCTTGACTGACACCGTCGTGAAGAAGCACGGTCGGATGATGCTGGATGTACCCTAAATCGGATAGACGTGCTCCGACCTGCGCTGCGAGTGCCAGACCGTCACCCGTCAGGTCCGGTTCGTTCGTCGAAGCCGTGAACAAGCCGCCGATTCCGCCTGTCGCCAGGATGACAGCCCGAGCAGAAAAGACGACCGGCGTTTGACCGCGATACCCGCGTGCGCCGACGACCTGTTGTCTGTTCATCAACAATTCCGTAATGACGGTATCCTCGATGACAGGATGATCCAATTGCTGAAGCAGTTGTGTCATCATTCGTTCACCTGTCCGGTCTCCTCCAATGTGAAAAATACGGGGTCTTGAGTGCGCCCCTTCTTGACCTAAGGCATATTCGCCCGTCACTTCACGGTCAAACACGACACCAAATGTTTCAAGTTCTTGAATGACCTGCCTGCCGGTCGCGGTGATAAATGAAATCATCGTTTCATCTGTCCGTCCCTTCGCGGCCTGCTCCGTGTCAACTTGATGACTGAAATGGTTCTCCTCCAGATATGCCGACGCAATCCCGCCTTGTGCCCGCATCGAATTCGTTTCCGTCTTCGTCCCTTTTGAGACAAGGATGACCTTCAAGTGAGATGGGAGATGCAGGGCAGCTGAAACGGCTGCTAATCCTGTGCCGATGATTAAGACATCAACTTCCTCTACATTATGTAAAGACATATGATAAACACCTCTATACTTAAATATTTACTATTGACTTGACAATAAGTTTGGCATATTTTTAGCTGAGTGACAAGACGAAAGGATACGATAATGAATGATTTATTTAGATCACGCGGCAACGACCCCCATGCACCCGGACGCCCTTGAACAGTATCGATACACGGCAGAACATGCATATGGCAACAGTTCGTCGCTTCATGACACGGGAGATACCGCCCTCCGATTGTTAGAGCAGGCACGGAATAAATTAATGGAATGGCTTGGTGTGACCGAAGGAACAATTGTCTTTACGGGGAGCGGATCTGAAGCCAACTACATCGCTTTAAGTCATCTCCTCCGTCAAACCAATAAGACAACTGTCTTGACACTTAAATCGGAACACGATTCTGTCTTGTTACCCTTGAAACGGTGGCAGCATGACTGGCAGGCAATCGATTTACAAACGACTGGCGAATTCGATTGGGCGTTGTTCGAAAAAGCGTGTACGGAAGAAATCGGCGTCGTTTCAATCCAACACGTCAATTCAGAAACAGGTTTTATCTTTCCGGTTTCTGACATCGCTGCCTTTTGCCGAAAAAAAGGCATTTTGTTTCACTGCGACGGGATTCAAGGTTTTTTGAAAGATCCGGTTGATTTAACGGACGTAGAGGCCTATACCATCAGTAGCCACAAGGTCTATGGACCGAAAGGACTCGGAGCCGTCTATTTGCGACGTCCCCTGTTCAGCCCCTATTATGAGGCGCACCATGAGTTCGGAATTCGTCCCGGAACTGTCGACGTCCCCGGCATCGCTGCTTTCCTGATGGCGTGTCATCGTTATCTTGAGGAAAATCAGCAGATCCAGGCATCGAGCAAAAGATTTCGTGGTATGCTAAAAAAAAGACTTCCAGCTGCTTATTACCAAATCATTGAATCACCTCAGCAACTCAATTCGATTTGTGCCATTCATACGAAACAACGGGATGGTCAATTCGTCCTCCTCGCCCTAAATCGTGCGGGAATTGCCGTCTCGGCGGGAAGTGCTTGTCGTGCAGGTGAGAATGGACCCAACTCGACTTTACGTGCGATTGGTTTTGATGAAGCAGCGGCTCACGGATTGATTCGACTCAGTTTCGGTCGGATGACGACAGCCGAGGAAGTAGAGCGATGTATCGATGTCCTTTGTTCTTTGGAGGAATCAGATGAACTAGAAAGGTAGGAATGGTCATGGGAAGAAGACAGTCCGGAGAAGAACGCCGGCAAGAGTTACTAGAGATGATTCAGCAAAGCGATCGGCCCGTTACAGGTACGAAGTTAGCGAAACAGGCAGGTGTCAGCCGCCAAGTCATCGTACAGGACTTATCATTACTAAAAGCAAAGGGACATCCTGTCGTCGCGACGGCCCGGGGATATTTATTAAATCACCCCGAGCTTGACGGATCCCGCCATATCAAAAAAGTCGTCTGTCGGCATGGTCGTGATCAATTGAAGGCGGAGTGTGATGCCGTCGTTGACGAAGGTGTCATCATCCGCGATGTCATCGTTGAGCATCCCGTCTATGGATTTTTGACCGGGGAATTGATGCTGAAAAGCCGCCGGGATGTCCGAGCATTGATTGAACAACTTGAAGAAACGCAGGCAACGCCTTTATCTACTTTGACGGACGGCGTTCATATTCATACGCTCGAAGCCGATAACGAAGAAGCTTTACAAGCCGCAATCGACGCCCTTGACCGGTTAGGGATTCTTGTTTCAGAGCTCGATGTCTAATTTTGTATACTTCTTGATCTGTAGATCTTGTCATCACAAAAAAGGTCCATCCCGTTAAACGGAATGGACCTTTTTTGTGATTGGGATCAGACGGTTGGATCATCCGTCCCTTCTGATGATTCATTTTGCGAGAAAACAGCTGAGACGGTTTGAACACGCCGGTTTTCGACATGCAGGACGGTTAAGGTCACCGGTCCATACACCATCTGAGTCCCCACTTCCGGAATATGACCGACATCTTCCATGATCCATCCTCCAAGTGACTGGGCTTCCGTTTCCGGCATCGCCAAGTCAAATTGATGACAGAAATCTTCAATGTCGTACTCCGCCAGACATTCATAGCGGTTAGGACTGACTTGTTTCGTATATTCGAGTGACTCATCATGTTCATCCCAAATCTCTCCGACCAGTTCCTCGAGAATGTCCTCGAGTGTAATCAAACCGGCTGTACCGCCAAACTCATCCAGTACAACAGCCATATGTGACTGTTTGACTTTTAGTTCCGGCAACAGATCGATGATATGGGTTTGCGGAACAACAAATGAGACCGGACGAATCAATTCACGAATCTCGACACGTCCGTGCTTGACGAATTCCCGTAAAAAGTCACGTTCTGATAAAACGCCGATGATATGATCAATCGAATCTTTATAGACCGGCAATCGCGAGAATCCGCCTTTTTGCACTTCACGTAAAATTTCATCAAAACCGGCATCAATGTCAATCGCTTGAATATTCGTTCGCGGTGTCAGTGCCTCTTCGACCGTGACATTCTTGAAGTCAACCGCCCGGTGCACGATTTCCGCCCCTGCTTCGTCCATGACACCCTCTTCTTCACTGATATCGACCAGAGCCCGTAATTCCTGTTCGGTGACGAGCGGTCCTTTCGGATCAGCCCCGATCAGCAGTAACGCAACCTGTCGCAATTTCAGAAACAAGAAGATGGCCGGCTTAAACAGAAGTAGACAGACATGCAGCGGACCACTAATCCAAAACACATAGGTTTCCGCATGTTCCCGCGCATAGGATTTAGGAATAAGCTCCCCAAATAACAAAATGAGCAGAAACGTCAGGAAGACAATACTGATTCGAACCAATAGATCCGTTGATACCGTCATCGTCAACCATCCACCAATCATCGCTACACCCAAATTGGACAGGGTGTTCCCGATTAAGATGGCTGTCAGCGTTTCCTCATACCGTTGCAACAGACGGAGTGCCTGGGTCGCACGGCGGCTTCCTTCTTCCGACTGATGCAAAATCCGTAACCGATTCGCGCTCGACAACGCGGTTTCGGACGATGAGAAAAATGCCGAGACGACAAGCAAGACGAAAAACCAGATGATCTGAATCGCGGGAAGTGGGTCCACGATGCTCTCACACTCCATTTCTCAAATGAACTTGTTTTTTCTTAGAACGAAGACTCGATGAATTCGAATTCGAAGTCGCGGATTCGAACGACGTCGCCGTCAATCGCACCCATCTTACGAAGTTCTTCGTCGACACCCATTTGACGCAACGTCCGGGCAAAGCGTTTGATTGACTCTTCACGCATGAAGTTTGTCATCGTGAACAGCTTCTCGATCCGTGGCCCTTTGATGACGAAGCAATCATCTTCATCTTTCGAAACCGTAAATCCGGCTTCCGGTGCTTCATATCCGTAAACGACACGTGGTGTCGCTGTTTTTTCTTCCAGTTCTTCGAGACCGAATTCAGGCGTCGCGTCAACAAGATCAGCAATACGGAATAAGAGGTCACGTAATCCTTGACGTGTTGCTGCCGAGATGGCAAACACTTCAAGACCCGGGAACGCTTCTTTGAACGCTTCGAGATTCGCTTCCGCATCCGGCATATCCATTTTGTTTGCGACAACGACTTGTGGTCGTTCTGTCAGACGAAGGTTGTAGTCCGCAAGCTCTTTATTGATGATATTGTAATCTTCAATCGGATCGCGTCCTTCCATACCACTCATATCGATGACATGAACAATGACTTTTGTCCGCTCGACGTGACGGAGGAACTGGTGACCAAGACCCACACCTTCGCTTGCGCCTTCAATCAGACCCGGTAAATCGGCCATGACGAAGCTGCGGCTGTCTTCCGTTTCGACGACACCGATGTTCGGTGTAATCGTCGTGAAGTGATACGCCCCAATTTTCGGACGCGCTGCTGAGACGATTGACAGCATCGTTGATTTCCCGACACTCGGGAAGCCGACGAGTCCGACATCTGCGAGCATTTTCAGTTCGAGTTTCAAGTACTTCTCTTCACCCGGTTCACCATTCTCCGCGTGTTCCGGAGCTGGGTTTGCCGGTGTTGCGAAACGTGAGTTCCCGCGTCCGCCGCGTCCACCTTTAGCAACGATTGCCTGTTGTCCGTGATGGACAAGGTCAGCGATGACTGCATCCGTGTCATCATCATAGACGACAGTGCCGGGTGGAACTTTGACGACGAGGTGCTCGGCTTTACGTCCGTGCATCCCTTTCGACATTCCGTTTTCACCTTGAACGGCTTTAAAGTGACGTTTGTAACGGAAGTCCATCAACGTCCGGAGTCCTTCATCCACTTCGAGAACGACGTGAGCACCATGCCCACCGTCTCCTCCGGCTGGTCCGCCGTCTGGAACATATTTCTCGCGACGGAACGCTACTTGCCCGCGTCCTCCATCTCCTGCTTTTACATAAATATTTACCTGATCGACAAACATGTCAGATCCCTCCTATTACTTTTCTTCCTCTGCAGGAAGACTTTCGATTTCAATCACACACTCATGTTCTGTCTGTGACTCGATCTCCATCGGCGTCACTAGATCTTTAAGGCGCGACATATCTAGTAGATCCCGATAGATCTCGATGGTCACGCCCTCATGGAAGGTCACGGATACTTCTCCATTCCCCACTTCTATCATGTCAAACGCAGCTTCAAGAATAGACGCCAAGCGCGCATCCTCCATCTGCTTTGGTATTTCGATTACATCATATTCGACAGTTAGGCCTGTCCAATCTGCTCGTTGCAGTGCGAGTGCCGTTTTCGGTAGTCCGATCAGGGAAAGTCGTCCTTCTCGCGACGCTTGTTCCCGATACATTGAACAAATCGATTCAACAGCCGCCTCGTCACCCATCGCGCTATATGAACGAACAAGTTGTAACCGATTCAACCATTCGTGACGAAGTGACTTCAAAAGATCCAGTACCTGTTCATCCTTCATCAGTCGTTCCCTCCTAAAAAAAACAGACCCTAACCCCTGAAAGTGGCTAGAGTCTGCTTCATCGATCACTTATGCTGGGTAAACGCTGACTTGTTTTTTGTCGCGTCCGAGACGTTCGAAACGAACGACACCAGTTGCAGTTGCGAAAAGTGTATCATCGCCACCACGTCCGACGTTCATACCTGGGTGAATCTTCGTACCGCGTTGGCGGTAGAGGATTGAACCAGCAGAAACAGTTTGACCGTCTGCACGTTTCGCCCCAAGGCGTTTCGATTGCGAGTCACGACCGTTCTTTGTCGAACCTACCCCTTTTTTCGATGCGAAGAACTGAAGATTAAGTTTCAACATGTGGAATCCACCTCCTATATTTGTTCAAGTTGGATAAACTCACCGTAACTTTCAGCGATGGTTCCAAGCTGGACCAACATCGCTTCCAGTAACAATTGGGTGCGTTCACTGACATCCGGTGCTAAGTCAGCATACGGTTCTACATAAAAGTAGCCACCTTCTTGTTGTTCTGCCATTTCAAGGAGCAGGACCTGCCCGAGCAGTGATTCGATGGCATTGTATGCCCCGAAGATCACACTTGATGTGCCGGCACAGACTAAATCCAAACCAGGCTCAGCGAACTCGGCATGTCCTGTCACTTCGATGGAACGGATCAACTCCGCTTCATCTCGTCGAATCTTGACACGTATCATGGCTTACGCTTCGATTTTCTCGATGCGGACCTTCGTGTAAGGTTGACGGTGACCTTGCTTACGACGGTAGTTCTTTTTAGCTTTCATTTTGAAGACTGTGATCTTTTTCGCGCGAGCGTGTTTGATGACCGTTGCTACGACCTTCGCACCTTCTACGAGTGGAGCGCCGACTTTAACATCGTCACCACCAAGGATCAAGACTTCGCCGAATTCTACTGTGCTGTCGACGTCTGCGTTTAATTTCTCAACGTAGATCTCTTGGCCAGCTTCGACTTTAACTTGTTTACCACCAGTTTTAATAATTGCGTACATTACGTGCACCTCCTCTTAGGAACTCAGACTCGCCATCACGGGCAGCGGATGCTTTAAAGACCCGGTCTGTGCGGTTGTAGTCATTTGGGTGCTTCCAAACGAACTAACGTTATTCAGAATACCAAA
>CAACWX010000864.1_pt1 | contig 12245 bp, 9 predicted proteins | sample 2275751 | NCBI WGS metagenome assembly CAACWX01 (sample SAMEA5312471, study PRJEB27640) | indoor metagenome | biome: indoor environment; feature: uncontrolled; material: tiles wood | place: Germany | collected 2014-07-07 | reverse complement strand
TGGAACTCAACCGTTTTTTCAAGGAAGTGGATACGACGGAAAAGACGCTCATCGTCACGGGATCGCTCTATTTCATCAGCACGGTTCGCACATTACTAAAGGCGCAGTCTTTTACAAAAAAGGGGAAACGCTGAAAGTCCTTGTATACTAATGGTGGGGTAATATAGTCCTAGATTGCATGAACTTAAGACGAGGAGACGATGAAGATGAAACGTTGGGTACGTCTGTTTTTAGTCAGCTTATTGATATTTACTAGTATTACGTATATACAACCACCATATACAAAGGCAGCAACTGGAGAGAAGTTTAAGATATTAGAAATCCGGGATGCCTGGTCAGCAACAAATCGCATCGATCCGAATACTGTCATCACATCGATGTTGACGGGATTGGATACAACTAAATATGAAATTAAGATGATGACCGTTAAGGAACTGAATGCCTCCCGTTTTCCACTTGACGGAGCATTTGATGCGATTGTCTTTGATTCGTCTGCATTTTCGGGTACAGATCGTTATTCGATGACGATTTCGGATACGAAAAAAAATCATAATACAAATAAAATTGAAAATGATATTACGAAGTTAAAAGCGAACGAAATTAAAAATGCATACATCAAAAAAGGATTACCAGTCTTTTTGCATCAAGATGTTTTAGCACAAACATCTAGCAATTTTAATTTGATTTTTAAAGATGTACCTGTCTATACCGACATGGCGACGATCATTACAAAATTAAAAGCACAGAAAATCGTTCGTCCTCGTCTTGAGCGGGCTTCTGCGCAACAACAGGGAACAGTTTTGACAGACGTTGATAAAAGTACGACGGCTGTTCCAAACGTACCGATTGATTTTACCTATACGACCAGTGTTGAAAATACGAACCAACTAGCGCAACTCTTCATTGATTTTGACAGCAATGATCAATTTGAGGAGTCGGAAAAAGTGGATGAAAAGCCTGCTGGAAAAACAGGTACGCTGAGCTATAATTTTAATGCTCCGAGCTATACCGGTCCACGAAACTGGATGATACGCATTTCCAGTAGTGACGGGTTGACAGATTATAAAACCGGTAGTTTTTTGATGAAAGATCAGATTGCGGAAGCGAAAATTCTTCAAGTGACTCGGAGTGGAACGACTGGATCGATTAACGGCTTCATGAATACTGGAACGTTACTGAAGCAGGATGGATTTTATGACTTTAATGTCGAAGTCATTACTGCAGACACATTTAATCAAACGTATTCGACTAAGAATTTAAATACGGCTTACGATATGTTGATTTTTGGTTTTCAAGATTCTTATGGTGCCGCATCTTTGAGTGACGCTGCATCGAACGCGATCCTTGGGTTTACGAACACGGGCCAAGGATTGATGTTGTCTCACGACACGATTTTCCGTCCGAATCAATCAGCGATTCCCGAGCTGTTCTGGGAAAAGAAGTTTGCTGATTTAGCAGGACAAAAGAATTTTACGAATATGGGCTATGCGGCGCCGCGTACATCGGGACAAGCAGTTAAGCAAAACGATGGCGTCATGACAACTTACCCCTTCACCTTAGGAAGTAATGTCTTAATTGCAACGACACATAACCAGTACTTTGGACTGGACTTGGAACAACCTGATTTAATTCCATGGTATAACATTCGCGAAAATAGTGTTGCCGCCTCGAACCAGGATGCCGGTCGAACGATTGGTGATGCCCGAAATCATTATTATATGTATACGAAAGGGAACATTACCTATTCAGGTGCGGGACATACCTCGACATTCAGTCAACAGCAGGAAAAAGAATTGTTTTCGAACACGATGTACCGGGCATTCATTGGCGCAAACCATAAACCATTGATTAAAAACATCTTGCCTAACAATCAAGCAAGTTATTTGAACAATGAACCACTCACGATTTCGTATAAAGTAAATGATTATGACTTACGCGATCGGGTACTAAAAACACGAATCTATATTGATAACGAAAAAGTATACGAAAACAATAAACTTCAGAATAACTCATTTGTCAGTAAAACATTTGATGCTAAATTAGTTGGGAAAACTTCTGCGATTATTCGAATTGAGGCAGAAGATGAACGTGGCGCAAAAACTATTGAAACCCGAACGGTTCAAGTGGTTAAGCCGTCATCTTCTTCGCCCTTTACGTTACAGCGGTCAATTAATCCTACAACAATTCCTCAAGGCGAAATGGCAACCATCACATATACTATTAAACCAGAGCCGATTTCACGAACATATGCAATCGGGGATAATGTTTCAAATAACGAAGCGTACGTCGTTAAAATGGAGGACATTAAGTTCAAAGAATTGCTTCCTAATAATCTTGAAATTTTATCGACAACCGGTATAGAAGATGCAGTTGTGACCAATCAAACAGTATCGGGAGCATTTAAAGGAATAGAATACCGGGAAGACATAGGTTCAGGTAAGTGGATTTCGAGCCAATCGGAGATTACGTTTAAAGTAACTGTTCGGGCAAAGGAAGATGCTGGAACGTATGTACTTGATAAAAAAGATAATACTTTAACATCAAATAAAAACGTCTATCGCTCCAATTCAACCGGAGATCGATTCACAAGTGTTGCGAATGACACACAGTTTTTCCAGGTCCTAGGATATGCGTTATCAAAATCGTATGCAACAGAAGCTAAAATTCCCTCGGTTCGTATCGATCTCAATACACCGTCTTATAAAGTTTTGCCGGAAATCAGTCCGGTAGGCAGTCAATACGGAACGTTGAAGTGGTCGATTGCAGACACGGACATTGCAACCATCAACCAAGAGGGAATCATTGTGCCGAAAAAAATCGGCACGACGGATATTAAATTGATTGTCCCTGTTGCAAATGGCAAAGAATTGGTCGCAACCTCTAAATTGACCATCAATGATGTATTTGGCGGACTGATTGTCCGTGACGTTCCGAATGTGTTGTACGTGGGACAAACGAAGGCAATGACCGGGGATGCCATCATGTTATCTGGAACGGATGCACCGATCAAATGGATAGTGACGAATCCTGGATCGGTTGAATCGAAAGGAAAAGAAACGGATACGTTGACTTTAACGGGTGTCAAACCCGGTATGCTGACTGTACAGGCGGTCGTACCAGCTACAGCAGGCGCAACGACCTACTTGGCGCAATCACAAGTTTATACGATTGAAGTCAAGGTTCCGGAACTAACTGTGAATCCAAGCAACTTGGAACTATGGGCGGGAACGACTCAAAATGTGACCGCAACGTTTTCGCCGGATATCCGCTTACCGTTTGTTCTTTCTAAAATCAGTGATGCCATTGAATTGACTGCAACCGGTACCGGATATACCGTCAAAGGATTGACCGGGACTCCAAACGGTCCAGTCGATGCGGTATTACAACTAAGTGACTTCCCGGATACCCGTGCTGTAACAAGAATCAATGTGCGTGAAAATCCATTGACGTTGACGGCAAATGATTTGACGATGACGTTACAAGATGATCAAAAACGCCCGCTTCTCAATTGGTTGCCCGTTACGACGACAGAACGTTTCTATCGTCTCGAAGTCATGCAAGGAAAAGAATACGTCAAGACGGATGCGACTGCTCAGACGCTAAAGGCTCTTCGTCCGGGTGTTGCCCGAATCAAAGTGACTGCCTTAAAAGAAGACAAGAGTGTTTTTGAAGTATTGAAAGACGGGGAAAAAGAGAAGCAACCGTTGACGACAACCTTTAAAGTCACGATTTCATCTGACGGATCAACAGGAGAAAGTGATACGGATGTGTATTAAAGAGGAGCAAGCGACGTGACACGAAAAAAAATCATGCTCGTCGTTCTCCTGTTCTTAGTTGGAATTGGAGGAACGACCTATCTGTTAATTGATTATCGAAATCAACAAACGTTTGAAGAGAGCCTAAAGGCGAGTGATGCCACTAAGTTGCAACAGGCTGTAGCGACGGTTGATTTATCAACAAAAGAACGAAACCGATACATTCGGAAATTTCAAGAAACGCTTGAGTATGAAAAAGCACTTGTTTTGTTAGACCGGACAAGTGCCAAAAATCAACAAAATTGGTTTTATGTCGCTCAGTTTGCCCCGACCGATATCGTCAAACAATGGTTAGCGGCGGGCGCTTCGATGAAACAAGTAAATAAGAACAAACAAAATGTTTTGCATGTCGCAACAAGTATCAATCGTTCTGTTGATGCTTATGATTTACTCGTCAAACAAGCTTCAAAAAGTCAGCTGAATCAATTGGATCGATTTGGTCATACACCGCTTTATTATGCGACAGTCGATCAAAATCAAGAAGCGATGGAGTTGCTACTCGCAGCAGGCGCTGTTCCAGACAAAGGAACAGATCCACCGATTTATGAAACCGTTAAACAAAATCGGACCGACTTATACCAATTGTTAAAAACGAGTGGGGCCTCAGCAAACACGAAACAAGTTAAAAAAATAGCAAACAACTACGGGGCAGAATCATTTAAGTAACAAAAAACACGACATCCTCATAAAAAGGATGCCGTGTTTTTGTATGTCATGGAAGGCGTTTAGGTGTTTCAACATATAATTGAACGGCTCGGCTGAGCGGAAGCATTGCCGTCGGGTTTTGAAGAACACTGGCGTCATAGGTCAGACGAAGGCGGGATTTTTCAGCGTCCGCGGATTGCTTGGCTTTCATCAAGGTCTCGAGTGCTGTTACATCTTGCGGGAAGCTGTTTTCCGGTAAATCCAGCGTTCCACGGTAGGCATTGACTTCGAGAATACCTTTCGTAAAGATTCCGCCTTGCAGGTTCATCGTAGAACCGACCGAATAAATTCGATTCAAGGCAGGATCATCACTGTATAAAAAAGCACTCATATCAGGTTTGGTTGTTTGTGGTGTTGAAAACTTATTCACACGATTAATCGTCAGGCTTCCTTTACTGAGAAGAATCAACGTATTTTGATTCGACGAACTGGCGATTCCTTGGATATTTGCATCATCGAGTCGACTCGAGCCCGTCGAAAATATCGTCGTCGCAAAGCTGACATTTCCTCGAATCAATAGATTACCGAGAACAATCATCGGGCGTTTGATTTCAAGTGGTTGATTCACCGGATTTAAAGAGGAAATGGTTAAGTTTCCATCAATGATGAGGGGTTCCATGGAGGCTTTAACGATATCATCAGTGATTGTCACTGTATTGTTTTCTGTTGGTGCCGGACGAATCAACTGTTTGTCTGTACTGAGTTCATTCAAAAAAGGTCCCGTTAAGACAGCTTGTTTAATAGGTTGAGTCCGCAAATATCCGGGCAATGTCGCAAGTGGTGTTGTACTTGGAATATTTAAAAAATCATTCAAGGCAAATTCAAAATCGAAAGGCACCAGTGCTTCTTTCGTTGCGATCAGGTCTGTCTTGACGGTCGGATCGAATACACTCGTATCACAAGATAAGAAGTCACGACAGCTCAATAAAGGCTGATCCTTTGGCTGGAAGACTTTGACTTGACCATCAATATAGGCACGGGCTGTTTTATCCGTGTAGGAGCCGGTTGCGCCATTGTAGATGAAGTTTGGTGACGCGGATACTTGTAACGGTTGCCGGGAGAAGACATTTCCTTGAATCCGCGGGGCACCGTTTAAAATGACTTGATTATCAGAGCCTAGAATGTAATATAAGAAACTTGGAATAGCGGACAAATAGACACGTTGCGCATACTTTTTCCGGACCGTCGGCTGATCGCCTTTTGTTTCTTCAACCTGTGCCGTCAAATCGAAGGCTTTGACGCGGACATTTGATGCGGCTTCATTTAATGTCACTTTGACGTTCGGTGCTGCAGTCGCAAGCTTTAAAATGATTTGATTGGTCGGGTCATTAAATAACTCCTTCGACGAACTCGTCGGACTGGTTCCGGCTGTCGTCGCGACGATTTGCTGTAAAGCAGCAATCGCTTGTTTCAATTCATTTTGTGTCGCTGATTCTACTTCGATATTCGTCCCACGAATTTCTGTCAGTCGTGTGGATTGGAGACTGATGCCAATCGTCGCGACAGCCAAAACGGATAGCACCGTTAATGTTACTAATACAAATAATAAAGTATAACCTTCTTCGGATTTTCGCATGGGTCATCCTTTCTCTCTTAAAAGCCAATCGTGCTTGTGAGGGTTTGTGTTTCTTCTTGATCGACGGACTGAATCGTTAAGGTGATCGTTAAGATACCGTGGACCACATAGACACCGGGGTAATCACCTGTCGTAATCGTGACCGTTTCCGGACGGGACAGGGTAAACGTTTTTTGCATGCTCGTCTGCTCATTGATGTTTTCGAGCGGACTCTTATAAATCAAGGTCGTTTGTTCTGTCTGTTTATCGTCGAATCTATACGTAACGGGCTCGACCACATCTTCTTGATTCGCGTTATACGGGACGAAACCAGCCGACCGTTCAAGTAAGCCGGTTGCTTGACTGAGACTGGGTAACGTTTTTTTGTAGAATGCGAGTTCGTTTGCTTGGTCGATTCGAATGGCATCAAACCCTGTGATTTCATTTAATATCAAACCAACCGAACTGTCTGCTTCGCTCCGCAATTCACTGATGATACCGGTCGCTTGAAAACTTTTTGTACCGGAGATGAATACTGTCAAAATGACGGCACTGAAAATAGCAGCGATGACGATGGCGACAAGCAACTCGACAAGCGAAAAGCCATCATTTCGTTGAGGGAAAACTTTGATTAAGCGTCGCATTGGTGATCGATCCTTTCAAAGACGTAATCGGCTCCGGTTGTCCATCCGGATAGACATAAATATACAAATCAAGCAGATTTGGATCGTTTTCACCGTTAATCTTACGGGGCGTGACACTGAACTTTACATCAAACGGTAGATTATTTATTTCAGCATCGTTGAAGATTGAGTCACAAATAGCCGATACACCACATGACGGCGTGTTCGGCGTCGGTATTTCAAAAGAACCATTCTGATAAATCGTTTGTTGTGCTTGTTCCTTCAAATCTTCAAAAACAAAGGGACCGGATTCTGTCTCGATAGCTTCCCGCTCGATATAGGAGGCGGCATTCTTTGCTAAATAATTGGCAAACGTCAATTCGGTACTGTCCCTTGACGCTGCGAGGGACTGGGAAAAGATACTGATTAACGATACAGAAATAATCGATAAAATCGTAATACTGACTAATACTTCAATTAATGAAAAACCAGCTTGCTTGTTTGGCACGGATTCACCTCATGTCTAAATCAATAGGATTTCTGGACTGAAAATTAAAAAAAGGTATGTATTCACACGTAGAGAAAGTATTTGTCAGGTAGGACTTATGTTTCATCATAATATTCATTATAATGGAAATACTAGACACCTGAAATGGTTATTTCATACGGAAAGGAAACAGATGATGATAAATTTCAAACGTTTTGCTGTCCATACGTTGCTGTTAGTCGCGTTAATTGCTCTAATCTATGTTCCTTCATTTGCCTTGATTTCTTTTACAGGCAAAGCAACAGTCATCGAAAACTTTTCTGATACCGCCCGAATCGGTTCCGTTCCAGTCAGCGGAATGACACGAAAAGAAGCAAAACCGAAAGTGCAGGAAGCCGTCACGTCCTGGTCTAAAAAAACACCATTGACCGTTGGAACAGGAGAAGAGACATTACCGATTCCGACCGAACTGGTGACATTTAAGGTCGAAGAATCCATCAAACAAGCTTCTTTGAAAAAAGGCGGATCTTTAAAGGTAACTGTCAATCAAACTGCAATGGAAGCCTATCTTGCCTCACAACCGATTACATATACAGAAGAACAGGTGAAGACGTTTAACACCTGGTTGATTAAAACAAGTAAAAAGCTGGAAGAAGGAAACTTTGACCCGGCTGAAACAGCAGCAGCGATTGATCCGGCAGGAGAAGTCGTCTCGAGTGTCACGTTTACGACACGTTCTGCAGCAGAAGAACAGATGATTGACGGAATGGCTCAAGTCGACATCAAAGCCGGCCAATTGATGAATGTTAAGACGTACGGCATGGATCCAGTGGCTGCCTCCTTTATTGGCAGTAAATTGTATGAACTATTCGCGAAAACACCATTTGAGATTGTCGAACGGATGCCGCATAAGGAATTACCGGACGACATCACACTTGGTTATGATGTCAAGATTGATGAGAAAACTGATTTTGCCGTTCGAAACACTCAAGCGGTTAATTACCAAGTCGTCGCGACGAAGAACGGGAGTGATGTCACGCTGGAATTACGCGGGACACCGTTCAAAGAAACGGTCACGGCCGTACTCGAAGCGGAAAAAACAATTCCGTACCGGACGATTACACGGTATTCTGCGACGCTGTCTGCAGGAACAAGCAGTGATACGCAGTCGGGGATTGAAGGAAAGTCGATTGAATTGTATCGTGTCACGAAATCCAATCAAGGAGAAGTCAAACGACTACTGGCCCTTGATTTTTATGCGGCGACACCAGCCATTGTGACGAAGAGCAGTCAAGAAGAGTTACCGCCTGTCGTCACACCACCGGCAGAAGAACCGTCAACCGACTCGACGGACGAGACGACGAATGATGAAACAACCAATGACTCGACAGATAACTCAACAACTGACTCAACGGATGGAACAACAGACGGAACGACGACACCAGAAGAACCTGTAACACCGGATCAACCGACGGTACCGGACACTCCGGATACGCCAACGACAGGAGACCCGGCATCTCCGGTCGAAGATGATTCGACGGAAGGCGCTGTTGGCTGATCTTGCCAAAAAGAAAAGAGGATGAATATGAACTGGACGGACTTAGCAATTGAACTTGGTATCATCATCGGTCTAGCGACCATCATTTGTGGTTTGATGTTTGCGATTCAAATCCCTTTTGTCACGACTACGGCAGCAAAAGTGATTCTGTCCTTGACGGCGCTCGTCCTGGTCACTTCCCTCTATTTAATCGTCAAGTTTGACTGGATTTCGAATCCTTTCGTAATTGCCGGTTACGTTGTATCGATTCTCGTTGTGACGGCAATCACGAGTGTCGTGGATGAAAGAAAGCAGAAACTGACACCACTGGACGAGGAAGAAACATGGCACGCGGAAGGATGACAACGTAAATGGCAATGAAACGAAAACGACTAGGTGAAATGCTGTTAGAAGAGAGTGTGGTGACGGAAGCGCAAATTGAAGAGGCGCTATCCGTCAAACGGACATCTGAAAAACTGGGGGATACGTTATTACGACTTGGTCACTTGACGGAACAACAGTTGATTGAAGCATTACATCATCAATTAAAAATTCCTGTCATTCAACTGTATAATTATCCGGTCGATGTGGCGGTAACGAAATTGATTTCAAAGGAACTGGCACAACGACATACGCTTGTGCCGGTTTACCGCGAGGGGAATCGGCTGTTCATCGCGATGGCAGACCCGATGGACCTAATTGCGATTGATGACTTGCGACTTCAAACAGGATTAATGATTGAGGTAGGCCTTGCGACACGCGATGAAATCCGACGGACAATTTTAAAGTATTACGATATCGATTCGTCACTGCGAGAACTACTCGAGTCAGACGAGATGACGATTTCGGATACATCACGTGATACGGTTACACGTGAAGATGCTCCAATCATCCGTCTGGTCAATCAAATACTCGAGAACGGAATTTCCCAGCGGGCATCCGATATTCATATGGATCCACAAGAAACGTCACTTTCGATTCGGATCCGGATTGATGGTGAATTACGTACAGAAAACAATTATCCGAAACAGATTCAAAATATTTTAACGACCCGGATCAAAGTCATGAGTGAACTGGATATTACGGAAACTCGCTTACCACAGGATGGACGCATTAAATTCCTACATAATGGGGTTGCCTATGATTTCCGGGTCTCGACATTACCAACCGTCTACGGCGAAAAAGTCGTCATTCGGATTCTCGACAGTTCGAACTCGAACATCTCGATCGCAAAAATCGGATTCAGTGAACGGAACGAACAACAATTTCGTGAGATGCTCAAACGGCCAAACGGAATTATCTTAATCACGGGACCAACCGGATCAGGAAAGTCATCGACCTTGTATGCGGCTTTAAATGAATTAAATGATGAAACACGTAATATCATTACGGTTGAAGATCCGGTCGAATACCAAGTGGACGGCATCAATCAGGTCCAGGTCAACTCGAAAATCGGTCTGACGTTTGCCAGCGGACTCCGCTCGATTCTCAGGCAGGATCCAAACGTCGTCATGGTCGGGGAAATTCGTGACATCGAGACAGCCGAGATTTCGATCCGGGCTTCATTAACCGGTCACCTCGTCCTGTCGACGTTACACACGAATTCAGCCGTCAGCTCGATTACCCGATTGATTGATATGGGAGTTGAGCCGTTCCTTGTGGCCGCTTCGGTCACCGGACTGATCGCCCAGCGGCTTGTCCGGCGGGTTTGCCGTGACTGCGGGGAAGTTCAGCCGTTATCGAAGCGCGAAGAAGAGTTGTTTGCGCAAGAAGGTATCACGGCGACGACCGTCATGCGTGGACGAGGCTGTTCCTCTTGTAATATGACAGGTTATCGTGGACGTCTGGCGATTCAGGAAGTCGTCGTGGTGGATGAGAGCTTACGACGGATGATTATGAATCAATCAACGGAGAGTGAAATCACGATGTATGTCAGATCACAAGGACAACGGTTATTGTTGGCGGACGGTTTAGCCAAAGTCGCGCAAGGTATCACGACGACGGAAGAAATTCTACGGACGGTGATTTCCGAATGAGTACGATGGAGCGCGCCCAAATTGAAGATATCTTACGATCGTCGAAAGAAAAAGAAGCATCCGATGTCCATCTGACGGCCGGTTCACCGCCGGTCTTTCGCATCAACGGCACCTTGACACCGTTCGGTACAGAAAAGATGAAACCGGTCATAATCGAAGGGTTCGTCCGCTCCCTTATTACCGAGGAAATGTTTTTACAGTTAAAACAGGACCGGGATATCGATTTTTCATTTGGTGTGACAGGAGTGGCACGCTACCGCGTCAATTGTTTTTATCAACGCGGGGCGTTGTCGATGGCCTTTCGGACGATTCCGACTGAAGTACCGACACTCGATCAATTGTCATTGCCGCCGGTCTTAAAACGTTTCCTGACGAAGCCGCACGGCTTGATTCTCGTGACCGGTCCGACGGGTTCCGGGAAATCGACGACACTGGCAGCGATGATCAATGAAATCAACCAGACGATGTATAAGCGGATCATCACGCTCGAAGATCCGATCGAATATTTACACAGTCATCAGAAAAGTCTGATCGACCAGCGGGAAATCGGCATCGATGCCCCGCGTTTTGCGACCGGCTTACGGTCCGCCCTTCGCCAGGATCCAGATGTCATCCTGCTAGGTGAGATGCGAGATCTTGAAACAATTTCAACAGCGGTGACGGCAGCAGAGACTGGTCATTTAGTTTTTGCGACGGTCCATACGTCGACGGCGGCATCGACGGTCAGTCGGATCATCGACGTCTTTCCATCCGAGCAACAAGACCAGATTCGGGCTCAACTCGCCAACGTTTTGGCTGGAGTAGTTTCGCAACGGCTGATGCCACGAACGGATGGAACCGGTCGTGTCGCAGCACTTGAAATCATGGTTGATACACCCGCCGTCTCAAACTTAATCCGGACCGGGAAAGAATATCAGATCCAATCGGTCTTACAGACAGGGAAGCAATACGGCATGCAGACGATGCAGATGGCATTACAAGACTTAGTGAGTCGAGGTTTGATTCCAGCATCAGCCGCGACACCTTACATATCGGGGTGAACCAATGACAGTCTTCAAATATGAAGGTCGTACGATGACCGGTAAACGTAAAAAAGGAAAAATTACGGCACTTACGAAACGGGAAGCGGCGGAACGCTTACGGACGGATCAAATTGCCGTGACGTTACTTGAGAAGCAAGAGTCCAAAGGCTTAAATACGGAAATCACATTTTTAACGGCCAAACCGAAAATCGAGCATCTCGTCATGTATGCCCGTCAGTTCGCGACACTCGTACGGTCCGGTGTCTCAATCGTCAAAGCGACGGAAATCTTACGGAAACAGACGGAATCAAAGCCGCTGGAACGGGCGCTGGTCGAAGTCGAAGATGATTTGCGGAGCGGGATTCAATTTTCACAAGCGATTGAAAAACATCCGCGTGTTTTTGATACGTTTTTTGTCAGTATGGCAATGGCAGGGGAGGCAAGCGGAAACCTGGAAGAAGCGCT
>CAACWX010000972.1_pt1 | contig 12906 bp, 9 predicted proteins | sample 2275751 | NCBI WGS metagenome assembly CAACWX01 (sample SAMEA5312471, study PRJEB27640) | indoor metagenome | biome: indoor environment; feature: uncontrolled; material: tiles wood | place: Germany | collected 2014-07-07 | reverse complement strand
AGGACACGTGGTAAGTCATGACGGTTTCCGACTTCAAAGTCGTTCGGGTCGTGTGCCGGTGTAATTTTAACGACACCTGTTCCGAATTCCATGTCGACGTATTCATCGGCAACGATCGGGATTTCCCGCCCGACGATTGGTAACGTGATCGTTTTTCCGACGAGGTGTGCATAACGCTCGTCTTTCGGGTTAACGGCAATCGCTGTATCGCCGAGCATCGTTTCCGGACGTGTCGTCGCCAGTTCAACATGACCGGATCCGTCCGTCAACGGATAACTGAAGTGGTAGAAAGCACCTTCGATATCTTTATAAATAACTTCGATGTCCGAGATGGCTGTTTTCGTTGCCGGATCCCAGTTGACGATGTATTCGCCGCGGTAGATCAAACCTTTTTCATACAGTTTGACGAATACTTCCTGAACCGCCTCTGACAGTCCTTCGTCAAGCGTAAACCGTTCCCGTGAATAATCGAGTCCGAGTCCGAGTTTTGACCACTGCTCGCGGATCGTTGAAGCATATTCTTCTTTCCATGCCCATGATTGTTCGAGGAACTTCTCACGTCCCATTTCAAGACGTGATTTACCTTCCGCGCGGAGTTTCTGTTCGACTTTTGCCTGCGTCGCGATTCCGGCATGGTCCATTCCCGGCAGGTACAAGACGTCAAAGCCCTGCATCCGCTTCATCCGTGTCAGCATATCCTGAAGTGTCGTATCCCAGGCATGACCAAGGTGTAATTTACCGGTAACGTTCGGCGGCGGGATGACGATCGTATACGGTGCTTTTTCCGGATCCTGATCGGCTTTAAAATATTCCCCTTTTATCCAAAAGTCGTACCATTTTTCTTCCGTCGCCTGCGGATCATATTTTGTCGGCATTGATAATTCCTGCATCTGAATCGCTCCTTTAATCCATAATAAAAACGGCTTCTCTCGTCCTCATCTAAGGACGAAAGAAGCCGTTGCTCTTCCGCGGTACCACCTTAGTTCACTCTTGACAGAGTGCCCTCTAGTCCGCGTAACGTGCGGCAATCCGGATTCTGCTTGCTGTCGCTTACAGAACCAGCTCGTGGGGTGACCTTCGTCAGCACGTCCTGTCACATCTCTCAGCCAGTGGATGTGTTCTCTCATACAGTCCGGTTGTTGACTACTCTTCCCGTCATCGCTGTTTTCCAAATTATTCTTTCCTTATTTTATCCGAGACCTCTACGGCTCGTCAAGAACTGCTTAACGATTAAATTCGAGTTGTAATTCCTTGAATGTCAGCTCGACTGCTGCAATCGTCTGCTCGATGTCGTCGTCCGTATGAACGGTCGATAAGAAGAGTCCTTCAAATTGTGACGGCGGTAAGAAGATACCGCGTGCCGCCATTTTTTGATAATACGAGCGGAACATGTCGAGGTTCGATGATTTCGCCTCTTCGAAATTCGTCACCGGCTGATCCGTGAAGAAGACACCGAACATCGCACCGGCGCGGTTCGTCGTCAATGGAATGTTGTATTTCGCAGCTGCTGCGAGATATCCTTCCGACAAACGGTTGGCTTTCCGGTCAAACTCTTCGTAGTGTTCCGGTTTCAGTTGCGTTAATGTCGCAAGGCCTGCCGCCATCGCAAGCGGGTTACCTGATAATGTACCGGCTTGATAAATCGGACCTTGCGGCGCGATTTGTTCCATGATGTCGCGACGTCCGCCGTAGGCACCGACCGGCATACCGCCACCGATGACCTTACCGAGACACGTGATATCCGGTGTGACACCGAAATGTCCTTGGGCACAATTGAAGCCGACGCGGAAACCGGTCATGACTTCATCAAAGATCAAGAGTGTGCCATGCTGTTCCGTAATTTCGCGCAGTCCTTCGAGGAAGCCCGGTTGCGGTGGCACGAAGCCCATGTTGCCCGCTGCCGGTTCGACGATGACACCGGCGATATCGTCGCCGTGTTTTTCAAATGCAATCCGGACCGCATCCATGTCATTGTACGGCACTGTCAATGTCATACTCGCAATTTGTGCCGGTACACCCGGTGAATCCGGAAGTCCAAGTGTTGCAACACCTGATCCGGCTTTAATCAACAGTGAATCGCCGTGACCGTGATAACAGCCTTCGAATTTCAGAATTTTTGTTTTTCCTGTATAGCCGCGTGCGAGACGAAGCGCCGCCATCGTTGCTTCTGTTCCCGAGTTGACCATCCGGACGACTTCAACCGATGGGACACGGCTGATGACGACTTCCGCCATCGCCGACTCGATTTCAGTTGGTGTGCCGTAACTCCATCCACGTGTCGCCTGCTCTTGAATGGCAGCCGTCACGATCGGATCAGCATGACCAAGAATCATCGGTCCCCATGATAAAACATAGTCGATGTATTCTTTTCCATCGATATCGTACAGACGTGATCCTTGCGCACGTTCTGCAAAAATCGGTGTCATACCGACTGATTTATACGCGCGAACCGGGCTGTTGACGCCGCCCGGCATGAGCGGTAAGGCCCGTTCAAACGCGGCTTTTGATTTTGAGTTTTGATTCGTTAAGCTCATTTCGACCCCTCCAAGTAACGGCAAATGTCTTTCGCGAAATAGGTGATGATTAAATCGGCTCCGGCCCGTTTAAAGCCGAGCATCGTTTCCATGACAATACGTTCTTCGTCAATCCAACCGTTTAAGGCAGCAGCCTTGACCATCGCATATTCACCCGATACGTTATACGCGACGATTGGTAAGTCTACCCGTTCCCGGACATCGCGAATGATATCCATAAAGGCGAGAGCCGGTTTGACGATCATGAAGTCGGCACCCTGCTCGACATCTGCCGTCGCTTCACGGAATGCTTCCCGACGGTTGGCCGGATCCATTTGATACCCTTTGCGGTCCCCTTCACCAGGTGCCGAGTTTGCCGCATCACGGAACGGTCCGTAATAAGCGGAAGCATACTTGACGCCGTAGCTCATGACCGGGATGTGGCTGAATCCATTCTCATCGAGTCCTTGGCGGATCGCCGCGACGAATCCATCCATCATGGAAGATGGCGCGATGATGTCGGCACCGGCACGCGCTTGAGACACCGCTGTTTGGACGTGCAACGGAAGTGACGCATCGTTATCAACCGTTCCGTCGGCAACGATACCGCAGTGTCCGGTTGACGTATATTCGCATAAACACGTATCAGCGATGACTGTCAGTTGCGGTGCGATTTTTTTAACGAGTCGCGTCGCTTCTTGAACGATCCCGTGATCGTGAAACGCGCCGGTCCCTTGTTCATCTTTTAAGTGATCGTGCGGAACACCAAACAGGATGACCGATTCAATACCGAGTGAAACGACTTCCTTGATTTCTGCTTCAAGATGGTCGAGTGAAAGGTTGAATACGCCGGGCATCGAGCTGACTTCCCGTTTGATGTCTTCTCCTTCTGCGACAAACAACGGATAAATCAAATCCGTTTTGTGGAGATGATTTTCCCGGACGAGTGAGCGCAATGATGCTGTATTCCGCAAGCGGCGATGACGTGCGAATTCTAATGTATTCATAACAGTTCCTCCTCTAAAATACAGTCAATCAGTCCGTCGAGTGTATAAACGGCAGCGACCAAAAGTGGTGTCAAACCGAAACGTCGAGCGGCTTGCTCGGTAATCGGTCCGATGGTCACGTAAGTCGCCGTCGTCTCTTGACGTAGTGGAGCAATCGCTTCGACAGCTGAAGGACTTTGTAAACCAATATACGCAGCCTGTTGCAACAGATCAGGTGGAATCACCCGCAACTTTGTTTCGTACGTGATGACTTCCAACACTTCAGCCGCAACGGCATTCTTTAATCGTTCGAGCGGTTCTTGACGTGACCGGTTCCCGCGGGCAAAACAGATGCGTTGTCCTGTCCGGAGAAGCGGCCGTAATTCTTCAACCATTACATCCCCTGTAAAAGCGGACGGTATGAAATCAGGTGTTCGTCCCTGCTTGATTAACGCCGCCGCCGTTTTTGATCCGACGACTGCAATCTTCGTATAGTGCAAGGACGGAAGCTCTGACTGGATGCGTTCGACACCAGTCGGACTCGTCACAATCAGCCAATCGAGTTCCGTCGGCAATTGAAAATCGACCGGAATCGTTTCGATGACCGGATGATGGACGACTTCAATCCGCTGTGCTGTCAAACGCTCCACCTGCTCCGCAGTCGGTCGACGGCTTCCCGTCAAAACCAGTCGTTTACAGGTCATCCGGTAAAGATGCGAGAATTTCACGACCCCCTGCATCAAGAAGACGCGTCGCAACCGTTTGACCGAGTTGCATCGGATCAAGTGACGTTTCCCGTTCAAGCAGGATTTGCTGTCCGTCTACTGAACCGAGGAATCCGACGAGTGTCGTCGACAAATCTTCGTTGATGGTCGCAAATCCACCGACAGGTACATGACAGCTTCCTTCGATTGCTGCTAAGAATGAACGTTCGGCGAAGGCTACTTTCTCTGTCATCTGGTCATGAATCAAATTCAACAAGTCGCGGACTTCCTGATCGTCTGCCCGGCATTCAATCGCTAAGATTCCTTGACCGACTGCAGGAATCATGTCATCCGTTGAAATGTATTCCGACACGGTTTCATCCGACCAACCCATCCGTTGCAGACCGGCAGCCGCAAGCAAAATGCCGTCAAACGGACCTGTCTTCAGCTTTTCAAGACGTGTATCGATGTTTCCGCGGATTGATTCGATTTTTAGATCCGGGCGTAATTTGAGTAATTGTGAGCCACGGCGTAAGCTGCTTGTCCCAACGACTGCGCCTTCCGGAAGCGAGTCCAGTCTGCCGCCTGTTTTCGTAATCAAAGCATCACGCGCATCGACCCGTGCAGGTGTCGCCCCAATGATGAGTCCTGTCGGCAACTCAGACGGGAGATCTTTCATGCTATGCACTGCAAAATCAATATCTTCGTCAATCATCTGTTGTTCGATTTCTTTAACGAACAATCCTTTACCACCGACTTTAGATAGTGTCACGTCAAGGATGCGGTCACCCTTCGTGATGATATTCTTGATTTCGAATTCGTATGGTGCACCTGCCTGTTTCAATTGTTCGATGACCCACTTTGTTTGTGTCATCGCAAGTTTTGAACTTCGTGAACCTACTATGATTTTTCGCATGCTGAAATCCCCCTGTACAATAATAAAGGGGCGGCACAAGTCCGCCCCATGCTTTTCTATTGTAACACAATTCGGTCTATGTTCACCGATTCACAGCTTTCCGTTCTGCTGCTGTTTCTTCTTGTAATACGATTTCTTCGGCCGCACCGTCAAACAATTCTTCGTCCAATGCAAACGTATCCATGAACTGAGCAATCCGTTGCTCGGCATCCGGTTTTGCTGCCGCATCTTTGATGTACGACAACGGTTCACGCAACAGTTGGTTGATGATCGATTTCATGTGTTTACCGATTACGGTTTTTTCCCGATTCGTCATGTTCGGAAGTTTCCGTTCCAGACTCTGCATCGTCTCTTGCTGGATTTTAAGCGACTGATCGCGGAGTTCCGTAATAATCGGAACGACACCAAGTGTCGTCATCCATCCTTCGAACTCGGCAATCGCAGCTTCAATCCGCTGTTCGATTTTTGCTGCTTCCTTCAATCGTTCCGCCATGTTTTGCTGAACGATTGACGTTAAATCATCGACATCATACAGGTGGACACCTGGCAAGTCACCCGCCGTCGGCTCGATATCACGGGGAACCGCAATGTCGATCAACAGGAACGGACGGTCACTTCGGAACAATTGGGCTGCGGCAATGTCTTCACGTTTGATGATTGCTCGTTTTGCTCCGGTTGAAGAAATAACGATGTCAGCCCGAAGCAGACCGCATTGCATTTCGTTTATCGAATGTGCGGATCCTTCGAAACGATTCGCCACTTCTTCCGCTTTTGCCAGCGTCCGGTTGAAAACAGTGATATCACGGGCACCTGCTTCATATAAGTTCAGGGTCGTCAGTTCTCCTGTTTCTCCGGCACCGATGACGACAATGGATTTATCTTCAAGCGATCCAAGTAACTGTTCCGCTAACGTGACAGCAGCTGCGCTGACCGACACGGCATTTTCACCGATTCCCGTTTCAGCATGCGCGCGTTTCGCAAGCGTGACTGCTTCTTTAAACAATTTATTGAAAACCGTTCCGGTCGTCTCGAGTTTTTGTGCCGTAAAGAAACTTGTTTTCACTTGCCCGAGAATCTGTGTTTCACCGACAATCATCGAATCGAGTCCGCTTGTCACCCGGAAAAGATGTTTCATTGCGTCAAATCCTTCGTGGATGAACAAATACGGCTCCAGTTCTTCCATCGTCAAACCGAACCAGTTCGCCAGAAAACGTTTTGTATAATAACGCCCAGTATGCGGTTGATCCGTAACAACATATAATTCCGTCCGGTTGCATGTCGAAACGATGACGCTCTCGAAAATACTTTTTTCGTCACGTAGCGCAACGACCGCTCCCTTCATCTCATGTTCCCCAAATGAGACTTGTTCGCGGATTGATACAGGCGCCGTCTTATTATTTAAACCGACAACTACGATATGCATGCGCTCTACCCCTTACGTCCAAAGATTTCATTCTCATCTATCTTTCGTTCTCTACTCTACATTATAACCATTATAAAAAAGATTCCAATCAATTTATAAACTAAAATGAGTCGAAGTTGTGAAAACTTATCTTCTTACCATATCCCTCTCAGCGCCAAAGTACAAACCCTCTGCTTTCATCATTCAGCAGAGGGTTTGTCTTTCTTATTTCGTTGAATCGGTAATGATCCGTGACTCCTCAATCTGAACATCCAACTTTTGTTGGCGCAGACGATAAATCCGGGCAATGTTTTGAACGACGACTTTCGTCACGGCATAAGTCGGGACCGCTAAGATGACACCGATGATTCCACCAATTTTTCCGGCAACAAGCAAGACGATGATGATCGTCAAAGGATGGACCTTCAGCGTCTTTCCTTGAACATACGGCGAAATCAGATTTGATTCAATCTGTTGGGCGACGACAATCGTAATGATAGCGTAGAGTGCTTTGATCGGATCATCGATGAATCCGACGATGACGGCAGGAACAGCCCCGATATACGGTCCAAGATACGGAATGATGTTCGTAACCGTACAGAACAATGCCAGCAGCAACGCATATTGAATATCCGAGATGAAAAATCCGATCAACGACATCAGACCGACGCACAACGAGACGATGACTTGACCGTTCACGTAGTGTTTAACCGTCACATGCATATCGTGAAGAATTTTCCGGGTTTCCGTTTCATAGCTTTTCGGTAACAGTTTGACGACTGAGTTCGGAAACTTATAGCCGTCGAGTAACATGTAGACCAAAATGAACGGTACAAGCACGATGATCAAGACGGTCGAAGAGATGACCCCGAAGATCGTTCCGACAGACGTCGAGACCGACTTGAATAACGTGCCGATATAAGATGTCGCTTCATTCGTCCAGGAATCAAACATGGCGGTATTTTCATGCACCCAGTTGGAGATAAAACGATTGTTCATCAACTGGTCCCGGAGATTCAGTGTCTGGTCCCGCAGTTCGACGACCAGGTTCGGAATGCTTGTCACAAAATCCGACACTTGCTCGACCAAAATCGGACCCATCGAAGCGACGGCAATCGTGATGATACCAAGAAATCCGAGCAAGACGATCAGAACCGCGAGTCCTCGTTTCTTGACGCGTTTTTGAAGCGTGTCAACAATTCCGAGGGTGAAGTAATAAAAGATACCGGCGATAATCAGCGGTGGGAAAATCAATGCTAACATCACTTTAATAGGTTGGAATAAAAATGAGATTTTTGTTCCGACCCAGATAACCAAGAAAATCGTCAAAATCCAAAGTAAGGCTTTAAACCATTTGTTTCGAAGTAAATCCACGAACAGTCCTCCTACGAGTTTACAATCAACTTGTTTTTTCTTTCACTTCGTCTGTTACGACATCGTCCAGTCGCTGTCGTTCCATCTTACCCCATTGACCGCGTCCCGTCATGAACTGAATTAATCCACCGAGCTTAAAGAAGACCAGGATCGGACGGTACCAAAACGATTCTGTCAATGACCATAAGTATAGACGGATCAACTCTTTGACGTTCTTGAATCGGTGCATCGTCCACTCTTCAAGCAGAACGGCTCCGGCGGATAACAAAGACCCGTACAGTAAAGCAACAGTCAATAGGACAACACCGAACTCAAAATTAAGTGTTCCAACCAACAGGTTAAGCGGAATGATGAAGTACCCGATCAACTCGACAATCGGTCCTAGTAATTCGATTAAAAAGAAGTACAGCATCGAGACGCTTCCGACGAAACCGTAACGCGGATTCCCAATCATCCGTTTATGTGTCCATAACGTTTCTGCCAGTCCCCGATGCCAACGGCTCCGTTGCGAGCGTAAGACTTCCATCGTATCCGGTGCCTGTGTCCAGCAGACCGGTGAAGGGACGTACTCAATCCGTTTATCAATCTTATTTTCTTTCATGTAACGATGCAGCCGGACGACTAACTCCATGTCCTCGCCGACAAGCCCCTCTTTGTATCCGCCCGCCTGAACGACGATTGCTTTTTGGAATAATCCGAAAGCACCGGACACAATCAGTAACATATTAAAACGGCTGAGTCCGAGGCGTCCGAACAAAAAGGCACGGAAGTACTCAATCATCTGCATCAATACAATCCGTTGTTTCGGGGTCCGAATCTCAACAATTTCGCCGCCTTCGATCGTACAACCGTTGACGAGGAAAATCGATCCGCATGTCGCAATGACGTCTTCATCGGACTCAACAATCGGTTTCATGACTTTCAGGAGAGCATCCCGTTCAAGAATCGAGTCGGCATCCAGCGAACAGAAATACGGATAACTGGAGTAGTCGATGCCGGCATTCAAGGCATCCGCCTTTCCGCCGTTCTCTTTATCAATGACAATCAAACGGGCATCGATTCGGGAACGGTACACCTGTTTGACGGGTTGTGATCCGATCAGAATCCGGGGAAATCGCAATTCCTTTTCCAACTCGTACGTCTTAAACAGTTCATCCATCGTCCCGTCACTCGATCCATCATTGATGACGATAACTTCATGTTCCGGATAGTCGAGCGCAAGCAACGCCTGGACACTGGTGACGATCGTATACTCTTCATTGTAAGCCGGAACAAGAATACTGACCGGTCGCGTATAAAGGGAACGCATTAACGGAAGATAAGAGCTTTCCTTTCGTCGGAACCGTTGTTTTCGGACCATTTGCGCTGAAATTAGATACAGCGTTGAATAAAAAATGATGACGAGAATCATATAAATCAGGACAGTCCAGGATAAAACGTTAATGATATTTTGAATCGTTTCAGATGACAACATGTTGTTTCATCTCCTTTGCTAACCGTTCCGTCGCTTTTTGTTTGGCATAACGGTCAGGATGATCTTTTGCGACGAGCGCCAGCTGTTCGAGACCACCACAGGCAAGCAGGGCATCAAAGGCTGCGGTCCGCACCCACCAGGAACGGCTGCCGACGAACGGCAGGATGTAGTCGACAGAATCCTTTGGTGTCACGTTTTCTAGAAAGCGCAATGCTAACATCTGCTCGACCCAACTTGTCTCATCCTCGAGATAAGGCGTATAAAGTTGCCAGTCTTCTTCGAGCCCGACACGCGTCAACGCGCGGAGTGCCCGCTTCCGGATTTCCGGATTGGCATCTGTCGTCTTCGTTCGGACCAGCTCTGTGTACTGCGTTTCATCACGATCATAAATCAGCTGGAGAATCGCCATCTGAAAGGGTTCTGTCAAATTCTCAAATGCCTGGATCCACAATGTTAAGTCTTTGCTGCGTCCGACTGCGAGAACAGCTCCAAAGAAACTGATGTGGCTTTTTAATTTTGCTTCTTCAATCGCCAGTTCGGGAGCAATCGAGACCAACGTCCGGATGATGACGTCTTCTTCTTCCTGCGATAAGGATTTATGCAGTTTTTGATGCAATTCAGTCGCAACCGGCTTCAAGTGGAATTGCGCAATCGCTTCATACGCATTTAAACGACGATCAATCCGCCGGTGCCGAATCTGTTTATGATAGTACGGCAACAGCTTCGCCTCGACGTATTGGTAGATACGCTCTTGATGGGCAACCGTCGCTGTCAGATTCGTAAAAGCAAACAGCTCAAGCTCAACCAGATCTTCGTTTCCGGATACGATTTTTGGCATATCCTGTTGTTCTCCTGTCGCAAAATCATACAATTCGTCCCGGAAGTTCAATTGCCATGTTAAACGATTTTCTTCCTGTTTCGCGCGTTTGTTTTTTTGAATGACCAGGTAAACGAGTGCTCCGATTTGCAGGACGACCAGAAGGAAGATGAAACCTAAAATCCACTTCATCCGCGGACCCCCTCTAGTCTGCTGACCCAGGCCCGAAACTCTTCGACTTTAAGCGGTAAAGTCATGATACCGTCGACTCCGCGCTCAATCGCGAGTACATGATCTCTTTCCCGGTTGTACATCGAAATCATGATGGCATGAAACGGAACGATGGTTTCCTGCTTCGCACGTAATAATAACTCCAGTCCGTCAGCTCGCGGGAGTGCGGATGAAAAGACCAACAGATACGGGCGTGTCGCCACATGCTGCTCTAAAAATACTTCTGCCCGTTCATACAGGGAGAGGGTTTCAAAGCTTTTCGTCAATTCGCGTTCCAGCAATCGTCTGAGATGCGGATCGTCTGTGACGATTACCGCATCGACGACACGCTGAACACGTTTATACCGGACAATTCGATCCAACAAGACATCCTTGGCCAGATCAGCTGGTACGATTTCCCGGGCATTCTCCAGTAAATAGAACGAGGCATCGTTCATATCCGGATTCAGGTAAACGACAGGAATCCGTTCCTCCTCTACCGGTCGACTGGCGAGAATGACATCCGCATAAGACAAATCCGTTCTTGCACAACGCCCTTCTTCAATCAAGTCATTGACCGTTTCCGGCATGACACCAATTGTATGAACAAAAATGACTCCCGATGTTGATTCGTTCACATCCTGTTCGGACAAGATATGTGATGAACTTGTTTCTGTATCAATCGGTTCGATTGTTGCATTGATTAATTTCCACATCTCTTCCCGACGCATTTATCTCACTCCTTCTTTAAACGCCTGTTGCATCGTTTGATACACCGGCTTTAGCGCCTCGCGCTGTTGCGGATTCGTCCATTCCGACCAGTTATAAAAACCGCGGTCTTTTTCCGGAATCCGCGTTGTTCCAATCTGGCCGGTCACTTCAATTCCTTCCGTGATCATCTTCGCCTCAAGCCCATCTTTCCAAAAATCTCCGATGATTTCATGTTTGCTTGGGTCCCGCATATTTAATAACATCCATGGAATCCGAAGTTCGATCTGCTTTTGCTTGATGTCAGAGATATCGGTCAAAATACTTTCCGGCGGTCCTTCATGTAAGATGCCGGTGTCCCACTTCACGGCCGGCTTGATGATTTTTTTAGTGACCGGGTCCCGTCTTGCATAGTCGAGCATTTGGTAAATCGGATTAAAGCTTCCGCTGTTTTGTTGATCGGATGGTGGTTTGACCATCTCAAACGGTTTTTTCAATCCGTAATGGTAACGGAAGATGTCATACCGTTCATCGACGTCCAGCCGAGCTTGATCGGCAATCGTTAAACGATATTCGGCTCCTTCTTCCAGTTTCAACGGTCCGACTTGTAAGTTGCCATCGTTCGGCTTCGTCGACAAGGCAAGCGTCGTCGGTTCCGCTTTTTTCCGGTCAATCCGGACATACAGATAGGCTTCATCCGATGTCATGTAAATGGCTTGACCGTCGTTTTTCGCTACTGGCGCGTAGCCTTTCCAGTCATCCATTTTTCCGTCAATCGTAATATCGGCTCTTAAGAAACCGAGCATTCCGAAATGCTGCTCGCTCGTTTGGACATTCGACCAGCGCGGACGTGTGTTGGCGTCATCATAGTCCATCGTATTCCACGTCCGTTTGAACCATTCGTCCTGCCAGATAAAGACCAGTCCACCGGCCATCTTCGTTTTGACGATGTCTTGATATAACTTGGCTACGAGTTTCCCTTGATTTTCTTCACTGACATGCCCTTGATCAAATCCATTCGGACCCAGATGGGTTTTCCCACGCGAACTCGGAATGCCGAATTCGGAAACGAGTAACGGCATATCATGATAGTCTTTCATCCGCTTCAGATAACGGCTGTACGACTCTGATCCGGTATCCCCTTTGCGTCCAAACTCTTCCTTAATGAACGATGGATAGTAGGGATAAATATGATACGAGGCAAAGACGCCGCCTGCAAAGTCTTTTGTGGCCTGGATATGATTAAAATCAATCGATACCAAGTCCTGTTCTTCCTCCACTTCCTTCGGATGCGCAAGCGGATCCGTTGTCGGCCAGTTCGTCGCTCCGATCGGCCGGGTCGTTTTGTAGGTATCGAGCTCATGTTGTGTCGCACTGTCCATCCGCCCGGCTAACCATGATTCAAATGGCGAGGCGTCTTTGGTCGTCGTCACATATTCGCCGTCGTACCGGAGACCCTTATTCTTTTTATTCGTTCCGATGACAGCGTCCGGTAACCATTCGATTCCGAACACAAATGCCGAGACGTACTGCGAAACGTCAGATGTATACGTACCGGAAGCATGACCGACAACTTCTTTGACGACAGCATTCCCGTGAATCACATCGACCATCCGTTTGGCTTCCGTATCCGTCATCTTTAAAAACTCCGGTTCGAAGGCATTTTTTAATTCTTCAAACGGTTTTTCTTCAACCCACATACCCTGCATTAAGTAAATCGGTGTTTTTGCCGTTTCATTGTACGCTTTTAACGCATCATAAAAAGCGGGAGGATGAAGTGTATAAATCCGGATCGTATTGAC
>CAACWX010000783.1_pt1 | contig 13936 bp, 19 predicted proteins | sample 2275751 | NCBI WGS metagenome assembly CAACWX01 (sample SAMEA5312471, study PRJEB27640) | indoor metagenome | biome: indoor environment; feature: uncontrolled; material: tiles wood | place: Germany | collected 2014-07-07 | reverse complement strand
TTATAGGATTGGTTGAGATAATCCTCTAGATGCTGCGGATCATTTTGGGAACCAAACGTCTCCGAAAAGGTTTCTATGCTAATCGCCTGTAACGTTCTGACATCCTTGACGTCACAGCGGACAAACTCAATCGTTTCTTTCACCCTATTCACTCCTTCAAATAATGTCGAGTTCCACCTTTTTTGACAAAGTCCCATTCCCGCTCGATATTTTCACGGACGCGCTCCGTCAACTCCAGTAACCGGGCTTGTTCTTCTTCACTCAAACCAGCTAAAGCAACCCCTTTCGAATAAGCGTGTTCCTGAAGAATCACCGGACACGTTGCCTGTCCTTTTGCAGTTGCATACAGTTTTTTGATTTTTTTGTTCACGACATCCGGTCGTTTTTCGATGAATCCGGCTTTTTCTAATTTTTGAATCGATCGGGCGGCTGTCGTCCGGTCCACGAGAATCAGTTCAGCCAGTTTTTCCTGAATGATTCCTGGATTTTCACAAATCCGGACAAGATAAATGTATTGTCCTTTTGTCAGTTCCAGCTCTTTGAATTCAACATTGCTGATGGAATCGAGTGCCCGCGCAATCATTCCAATTTCACGTAATATTTCTCCCATATCGTCTCCTTTTTTTGTCTGAAGAATTATATAACTTTATTATATTGTTTTTTGTTGCAAATGCAACATATTTTAATTTGTATGATTTTGTTAAAAACCCTTTTATCCAATTGACAAAAAGTGTATATTAAAATCATCTATTCGTTTAAAGGAGGATCTACCTACCCCGTGAAATTCTTTAGAACAAACCGGACCAAAGAGTTGTCATGGATTCCGGAGCAGGAATGGCAAACCGTCTGCGCCAAACGATCCATTCAAATCCAGCAGCATCCGAACGAACAACTCGTCGGTCTTGCTTACAATAATCAACAGCAGGTCGTTCAAGTGACACGTAACATTCATGCACCGCTGTTCAGTTATTACGTGACGTTACTGGAAAATCGTCACACGCATAAAACGGTTTTATCGAAACGGTCGCATATGACGATTCAACACTTGTCGACACGTCTATTCGACTCGAATGAATTTGCTGAATTCAGCTTGCTCGACATCCATGTCCGCGAGGAAGGTCTTGGCGAACGTGGTTTACTGCTCGAATCGCTAATTCATGATATTCAACATAAATATACCCATTACCGGGTCAGCGGAGACTTTACCGCCATTTCTTACGGTGGACGCGTCTCTGCCGAATGCTTTACCCGTTACGGCTTTACAATTGAACAGGATCGGTTGATTTTAAAAAATTTTCATGACCGACTGTTCGTCAGCTAATCATGGCTCAGGAGGTAACTGGTTTGGATTTAATCAACCGAAAGTGGTTCAACAATATCGTCCACATGCTTGGATTCTTTTTAATGGTCACGGCTTATCGCGACTTATGGAAACGTCCGAAGACACGCGGTCCCAAATGGCTTTGGGGCATCCTGATTTTTCTCGTTAATTATCTTGGACCGATTTTCTATTTGGTTTGGGGACGGCATGTCCCGACACCGAAAATAGCATCGCGTGTCAACTAAAAAAGCATCCTTCGTCCACCCGGTTGTCGGGTCAAACGAAGGATGCTTTTTTATCAGGCGCAAGTGGTAGGAGATCAACCGATTTTGTGTTAATTTGAATATATGAAACCGCTTGATAATCAACAGCGGCTTTCATTATTTTACCGTTTATTCGGTGACAGAAAAGAGGGATCTGATGACTTCACACCTGTCTACTCCATCCTACCGTCATTGGCAGGCCATCCAAAAACTGCATCACCGCTATATGAAGGAAGTCAACGCGGTCCTGAAAGATTGGGGCTTATCGAAATCACAGTTCGATATGCTTGATACGTTATACCGGGAACAAAGTGCGACACAAAAATCACTCGAGACGACACTTGAACTGTCGAGTGGTGCCATCTCCCAAACCTTAAAAAAACTATTCGAACTTCACCTCATCACCCGCAAACGAATCGATCGGGAAAAACGGTTGGTCTTGACACCGTCAGGCGAAACGATCGTCCAGGAATCGTCCCCTGTCGTCGAAGTCATTCATGAACAGTACTTCAAACAGTTTACGATGGATGACCATGAGTCGTTTGACCGTCTTCTCCATAAGATGCAAAGCAATCATTTTTAATCCGGAAGGAGCTCTTCCAATGATTCTTCGACATTTTACACACCGCCGCTTTTTACCGGCCATCGTCGCCCGCGGCGGGCTGTCCGTAAAGGATACAGGTGGACACTACTTACAATTCGAATGGAACCCTCCGAGTGACCGGTTGTTACAGACGATGCATGACATGCGCTCTTCCGGTGAACTGACGTGGGACGAGACGGATACCGTTGCGCTTGACTTCGATTTCGTCAAGATGCAGGCGGCAGACATTGAAGTCCTTGAGCAAGTAAAGGATGTTATATGGAACGTCGACCCTGACTCAAGCGTCGGTCCCTCCCGCTTCGTCAAAAGCTTTTTATCGCTCGGCTACTTGACGGAAGAATCACGAGAACAGTTATCCGAATACTACTGAAGAACAGGTCACTTGATCTGTTCTTTTTTGGTTCACCTTCAGCTTCGTCGACTGTACATAAACAGCGTCACCGGGAACGTCATGACTTGAATGAACAGCACACACAATAGTGCAGTTAGGACATCTTCGATGATTCCCCACTGCACGAGCATGACTACCGCAAACACATAGAGGATACTCAACGCATATGACACCTGACCACTTTTCATCTTAATCGCTTCTTGCCGCTCGTCATACGTATCAGCGGAAGGAAAGACGAATTCAATCGCCAATTGACTGATTCCGACGAGGATGAGGATGATACTGTGCGGGCTCGGTCCATCAACAAGAGTCAGATAGGTACCGTAGACAAGTAGAATGGCGAACAGTACCCGATTAATCAAAGGCATTCGTTTCATTTAACATCATCTCCTTTTTTCTTTGCTTCTGGTCTGAAAATCGTTTCGATCGGACAATCAAACAGAGCAGCGATTGAAAACGCCAGCTCGAGCGACGGATTATAACGCTCTTTTTCGATGGAGATAATCGTCTGCCTTGATACACCCAGTGCTTTAGCGAGTTCGCCTTGCGACCACTGACGGGCTTCCCGTAACACCTTCACGCTATTCTTCATTCCTGTCACCTCTCGCTTCCAATAATAGGTAAAGTGAATCCTTGTGTCAAGTTTCCTTTACAGGCAAGATAAAAGAAAAACCACTCAACCGTCTCGATTGAATGGTCAATGACACATCAGAAATCCTATTTCCGGATCGTCCGGTACCGTGGATGTGTCGCGAGCACCGCATGTCGGATCGCTTCGACATGTCCATCCGTCGCTTCCGTAAACGATTGGAGCGTCGGATAATCACCGACCAGCTGACCGTGATCCAAAATCACGAACCGGTCGCTCAGCGTCTGCGCCGCCTGGACATCATGCGTGATGAAGACGTAGGCGAGACCAAGCGTCGCTTTTAACTCCCGTAACAAGTCGAGAATCATCGCCTTGTTGACCATGTCGAGACTGCTGACGGCTTCATCCAGGATAATCAGCTTCGGATTCGTCGCAATCGCGCGGGCGATGCAGATCCGTTGCAACTGTCCGCCGCTGAACTGATGCGGATATTTCGTCAAATCCGCTTCAGTCAGTCCGACCTGTTCCAGCAAGGTGATGAGCCGTTGCTCGAGTGCATCCGGCGTCAAACGCAGGAAGTTCGTCAACGGCTCGGCAATGATTTGTCCTGCTGTGAGTTTCGGATTGACGGCAGCAAATGAATCCTGAAAGACGACCTGGATGTCCTGCCGTGAAGACAGATTCTGATAGATATCCTGTCCTTCAAACAGCACCTGTCCCTCTTTCGGCCGCTCAAGTCCGAGCAGAATCCGTCCGAGCGTACTTTTACCGGCACCGCTCCGGCCGAGTAGGCCGAGGCACGTCCCGGCTTCAAGTGTCAGCGAGACATCCTGTAAGACGGTCTGCTCCGGCTGCCGCGACAAAAAACGCTGATTGCCGTACCGGTGCGAGACGTGTTTGATCTGCAGAAGACTCATGCGTTCATTCCTCCCGCCTGAAGACCGTGCTGTTCTAGCAACCGTCGTGTATACGGATGTTGCGGCCGGTCGAACAAATCAAAGACATCCGCCTGTTCGACGATTTCCCCTTCCCGCATGACGAGAACGTGATCCGCCATTTCAGCGATGACGCTCAAGTCGTGCGATATCAACAGAATCGCCGTGTCGTATGTCGCCCGGACTTTCTCCAGATAATACAGCACCAGCTTTTGATTGTAGACGTCAAGCGCCGTCGTCGGTTCGTCGGCAATCAGGACATGCGGACGCAGGCAAACCGCAAGCGCAATCATGACCCGTTGTAACATCCCGCCGCTCAGTTCGAACGGATAGGCTTTTAAAATCCGGTCCGGCTGTTCAAGATTGACTTCAAGCAGCGCTTCAATCGCCCGCTCCTTCGCTTCGCGTTTACTGCACTGGTCGTGTGTCCGGATCGTTTCCATCAATTGATGACCAATCGTGAAGACCGGTGTGAAGGCACTCATCGGATTTTGCATGATGAAGGCGATTTGACCGCCGCGGACACGACGAAGCGTCCGGTCGGACAATGTCATCAAATCGGTCGCATCGAGCAGAATCCGTCCTGATTGACGGATGACCTTTTCATCGAGCAGCCGCAACAGCGCGAGACTCGTCACGGTCTTCCCGCAACCGCTCTCACCGACCAGTCCGGTGATTTGTCCGGCCGCGAGCTGAAACGAGATATTTTGGACAAGCGGCTGACCGTCCGCGATCGTCTCAATCGTCAGATGTTCGACGGATAATACAGGTTTCATCCGGGTGCCTCCTTTCATTTTGATTATTTGTTCATACCGAACCGTTCCGATAATGATTCTCCGAGCAGGTTAAAGCTCGCAATGACGAGCATGATCATCACACCCGGATAAATCATCAGTTCCGGATTCGTCCGGATATACGATTTTCCTTCGTGAATCATCGCTCCCCATTCTGCTCCGGGGGACTGGACGCCAAGACCAAGGAACGACATCGCTGAGATGTCCATGATGGCCCAGCCCATCTCGAGGGTGCCGATGACAAGCAACGGCGGCAGGATATTCGGCAACAGGTGCATCCGGAAGATTTTCCAGTGCGAGGAGCCGTTGACGCGTGCCGCAGCGATGAAGTTCTTTTCCTTCAGCGTCATGACAAGCCCACGGAACATCCGGGCATAGTAAACCCACTGGACAAGCATCAGGGCGATGATGACTTGTTTCAGTCCCGGTCCGAAAATTCCGACGAGACCGAGGACGAGAATCAGACTCGGGAACGCCATCACACCGTCACAAAACCGCATCAGCAGTTGGTCGACCCAGCCGCCGATGTAGCCGGCGAGCGTGCCGATCAACAAGCCGATTAACAGCGATGACGCAAAAATCAGGACGGCAAATCCGAGCGATACCCGGGCGCCGTATAACAGACGCGATAACGTACAGCGTCCGAGGTGGTCGGTCCCGAGCGGATACGTCCAGGACGGGTCCTGCAGTTTCACCGCCAGATTGACGAGATACGGATCATGCGGCGCAAGCCACGGTGCGGCCAGTGCCGCGAGAAACAGCAGACCTAAAAAAACAGAACAGCCGATCAAAATCAGCTGTTGGTTCGACAGGCGGTCCAGCAGACGTGGTCGTCCGAGCGGCACATTCATCGTCTGTTCCCTCCTTTCCGGGCAATCCGCGGATCGATTGCCAGTTGCAACAAATCAACGAGCAGACTGCTGCCGATAAATAATAAAGCAGCCAGGAACACATACCCTTGAATGATCGGCATATCCCGGTCAAAAATCGCTTCGATGAAATAACGGCCAAATCCTGGCCAGGAGAAGACGGTCTCGACGATGATCGTTCCCGTCAACAGTTTCCCGAGATTCATGCCGAGTCCGGTGATCATCGGAGGAATCGCGACCCGTAAGACGTGTTTCCCGAGGATGACCGTTTCACGGATTCCGCGTGTCCGGGCAAACTGGACGTACGGTTCGCGCATCGTCTCGATGACACTTGTCCGCAACAGCCGTGTGTAAAGGGCAATCAACGGTAACGCAAGCGTGATCGCCGGCAAGATGACGTGACTCGGACTGCCGATGCCGCCGACCGGTAACAAATCGAGCTGGACGGCAAAAAAGAAAATCAGCAGATAGCCGAGCCAAAATGACGGAATCGACGCACCGATGAAGGCAATCACCCGGCTGAGATGATCAAAAAAGCCGTTTTTGCGAATCCCGGCGAGAAAGCCGAGCGGAATGCTGACGATGATCGCCAGAAACAGACTGGTCATCGCCAGTTGTAAGGTCGCCGGCAGACGGAGCAACACTTCGTCCAGGACCGGTTTTCCCGAGACATAGGACGTTCCGAAATCAAACCGGGCCAGCCGGGCGACTGTTGTCACGTATTGTGTCAAAAAGGATTGATCGAGTCCGAACTCGGCCCGTTTCTGGCCAAGCACTTCTTCTGTCGGTTGGATATGGGCGGCAGACAGATAGGCTTCCGCCGGATCAACCGGTGACAAATGAATCATTGCCGTCAGCAGTAAAATCGCGAGGAGCAGGATCGGAATGACCGACCCGACCCGTTTGAGAATATAGACGCCCATTCCGTTCACCTCCCTTATTTAATGCCGATTTGTGCGAACGGACTTTCATCGCGGTTTGCCGCAAACTTGAAGTTCGTGACATCCGACTGGTAAATCGCCATCTTCTTCAAATACGAGATCGGAACGAGAGCACCTTGATCTTGCAGCGACGGCAGAATTTCGGCATACATCGCCTGACGTTTCGTTTCATCCGTCGTTTTCAGGACATCTTTCATCTCTTTCAATAACTGATCCTTGTTCGGGTAAGCGGAAATTGCTTCTTTGAAGCCGAATCCGTCAGTCCCGATGATATTAACGAACGTGTGCGGATCATATGGTGCACCGAAGTTACTGTACATGTTGATGTCAAACTTATTGTCTTTGAAACGCTGGACCTGGTCCGGCAGCTCGACACCGACGATCTTCAGATCGACGCCGATATTCGCCCACTCCGATTGTAACGTCTCCGCCATCGCTTTTTGGACAAGTTCCGCTGCATCGTACATCATCTCGACCTGTAACGGTTGACCGTCTTTTTCGCGGACCTTTTTCCCGTCCGGCAGTTTCCAGCCGGCTTCGTCGAGTAGCGTTTTAGCCTTTTCGACATCAAAGTCCCGTTTTTCAACGTTCAGTTTTGATGTATACGGCAGGTTCGGCGGCAGGATGAAGTCAGCCGGTGCTTCAAGACCGGATGTAATACCTTCAACGAGTGTCTTTTTATCAAAACCGTATTGCAGGGCTTGACGGACGCGTTCGTCTGCCAGCTGTTTTTTCTTCGTGTTCATGATCAACAGACGTGTCGCAACCGGCTCCGACATCGTCGTCTTGTAAGATTTTGTTGCTTTCAGTTGATTATAGGCGTCAACACTGATCGCCCCTTCTCCGAAAATCAAATCGATGTCGCCTTTTTCAAAAGCGAGTACGCGGCTTTCGGCATCCGGAATGATGTCGACCTTGATTTTTTTCACTTTCGGCTTCGGTCCCCAGTAGTTTTTGTTGACCTTAAACGTCGCATATTGATCCGCCTTATACTCGTCGAGCACCCAGGGACCGGTTCCGACTTCTTTTTCGACACCTTTTGACGTGTCGCCGTTTTTCGGGAAGCCCGCTTCGCCGAGGAATCGGACCGGACGGACGACCGCCAGTTCCTGAATCGTCGGATAGTACGCTTCCGATAAGGTCATCCGGAACGTCTGCTTGTCGACGGCTTCCGTTTTTTCGATTTTGGAGATGAAGCCAAGCCAGCTATGTAAGGCTTTGTTTTTAAGGACTGCATCAAAGTTCTTTTTGACGATCGTCGCATCAAACGTCGAACCGTCCGAGAACTTCACATCGTCACGCAACGTGAACGTATACGTTTTGCCGTCTTTTGAAATGTCCCATGATTTCGCGAGGAACGGTTCGAGCTTTCCGCCTTCCGCGTAATGGACGAGCGGCTCATAGACCATCGACTGGGCAAACAGTTGCGACGGGTTATAGACATGCGGATTCATCTCGCCGATGTCACGCGGCCAGGCCATCGTTAACGTATCTTTATTTTTCTTATTGTCAGCACCTTCGTTCGGGTTTGAACAACCGAACAACAGTGTCGTAATCGAGAGGATGGAAACAGCTTGAATAATGGATTTCTTACGGCGTGAAACGTTCATAGTAGACAGGACTCCCATTCGTATTGATAATCATTTTCAATTGTAAGAGTCCGTGCTAAGAATTGTCAATGGATAATCGGTGAAAGTGTTGATTTTGCTGTGTTTTAAGACGTTTTAATCTGATCATCCATAAAAGAAAGCACTCATCAAATGGCATGAGTGCTGAACGGTTCTAATTCTTTTCATTTGGTCCGGCAGTCAAACGCCAATACTTCGACGTCACAGCCTTGCCCCTCAAGATTCGGACTGCAGGCATACGGTCCGACTTTCCAGTCCCCTTCCGCATGCAGATGGGCAATCCGTAGCTGCTCCTTCGTCTCACCGTCAACGAAGTACAGTTCGACGTCCTGTTGATTGCAGACCAACTCAAACGTCAACGGATGATCAAAGACCGTGTTGTCGATATCCCGCGATGACCAGTCGGAATAACCGAATGATGTGACAACGGCTCCGAGATGCGATTTTCCATCCGGAATGAATTCCGCTGAAACTTTTAACCAGTTGTCATCGTTTAAATAGAGAAGGATCCCCGCCTGATCATACGTTAGACGCGGGTGCAGCTTCACTTCGATCCGGCAGGAAAAAGATGCTGCCGGAATCGGTTTAAGTAAGGCATGTCCCGTCATCCGGTTAAATTGATAGTACGTGTTGCGCCAAAAGTCGGTATCGCCCTCTGTCGTGAACTTCAATTGTTGTTGATTGTCGATTGCAGAGGGTTGGTTGAGCCATTCGTAATCTTGCCACATGGTGATTCCTCCTATTTTTACAGGTTAGCGCGCTATAACTCGCTAGTCATTTCTCATACGTTCGAACTCTAGATGCTCAGGCGACCCATCATTGGATGAATCCAAAAAACCGTGTCCCCAATATGCGGCTGTGTATTTGCCGTCTTTTTTCTTTACATTGAATAGATAAGATGTTTTTGGTTCGTCCTCTAAAATTATGTCATATGCGTATCCGAATTTCCAAAACTGACCTTTTATTTGATAATCTTCTTTTTCTAAACCAAATTCTTGTTTCAGCTGGCCTTCTAAATACAGTTGGTGCAACACCATTTGATGATAGATAAACAAAAAGCAAGATATAAAAGCAAGAAGAATGCTAAGTAAGATCAACCGCCCAATCCGCCATTTGCCGTTTGCTTTCCAAAAGTTCGTCATCGGCTCTTCTTTCCTCCTGTCTCTACGTATGATACGGTACGAATAAGGAAGATATTGTTAATGCAAGTTCCTACTCTTACGAAAGAAGTGATTCACTTGAAAAAACATCTTCTGAGCCTCTGTTTCCCGGTCGTCTTTTTAATCGTTCCGTTCTGGACCGTTCAACTGTCGGCCCTGTTACAGGCACTCTTTTTCCTGATGTTATTCATCTCAATCTGTCTGTCACTACATACGGCCTGGACGTTACTCAGCCCACGTATTCCGAACTGGACGGCCCGCGTCAACAGGATTCATCCGGCGCTTGGTATCTTGCTTGGTTTTGCTCTCCTGGCAGCGTTCGGCTATCTGTTTTTCACTGTCTTTTCCCTCGTCACGTTCGGCATCATCCAAAGTGTCCTGACGATTGTCCTGATGTACATCGGCCTGGCGATTTTTGTCTTCCTCCTCAGCTGTTTCGTCGAAGGAATCACGCGTCAAGCCAAAGACTCGCTGTTTCAGCCCGTCTTGATTTTTGTCTCGGTTTCTTATGTCGTCTTGACGACGTTCGGGATTTTACAGCTCATCGCTTAACCCCTTAACCCGTCTCCGAACGGGTTTATTTTTCGTGGTGCAAGATCCCCTCTGCATCCAGCCGGACGTGCAGATTTCCGTCAAGTTCGAGAATGAGCGGACTCGTAATGGCCGGTTTCGGTGAGAACAACCATGTCCGGTCTTCTCGCCCGAGCAACAGATGGGTCCCGTCTTCCGGTGCTCCGAGGAAGTTCAGGAAGTCGATGTTAATCGGTTGATGGTAGCGGTGAAAGACACCAAGCTCGGCGAATTTTGCTCCGACACCAGCTACGTCCGGCGTCGTGACGTTCATTTCACCGATGTCAAGAATGTTCTGTTCGGTAAACGTTTCAAGCGACTTGTCCGGATTGACATCATGCCGGGCAATCAGTTCGACGACGTTTTCGTCCGGATCATAAAAGTAAACGGAATGGGCATTGATATTTTCAAAATAGATTTCGTCTTCCCCATCCTCGATCAGTAACGGGACTTGGTGTTTCAACCAATCTTTCGCAAGTTGGAAGGCATCCCCCGGAACATTAAACGCAAAGTGGTATTGTTTCGGTTGCTGTGTCGTATCGAGCTCGAAGCGAAGCTGACTCGTTCCGATTTGCACCGCAAATGTCGTTTTCGTCTCTTCGACGAGTGGAAAACCGAGTGTCGTCGTGTAAAAGTCCTGCATCGGTTTTAACTCATTCGTCCAAAGTGTCGCTACTGTAATTTTCATCTTCCTTCTCCTTCGTCATCGCTTTAAATTGATTAGCTTTAGTATACAATAAATGATGTATAATACTGGTTAAAAAGTAAGTACATACCTATTTAGAAACGGAGGCAGAAAGATGAAACGTTGTACACTGGAATGCGGCGGTATTTCAACACAGATTACCGAATGGGGCGAAGCGGACCGCCCGGTCATTTTTTGCCTGCATGGTCTCGGCGGAACGAGCCTCAGCTTCATTGAACTAGCGGACGCCTTACAAGATACGTACCGGATCGTCTCGATTGATGCACCCGGTCATGGAAAAACCGAACCGTTTCCGGACGAGCGCGACTATCGGTTCGCCCGGTTCTCCGATTGGCTGAACCGGCTGTTTGACCAGCTGCACATCGAGGACTTTTATTTCCTCTCGCACTCTTGGGGCAGCTTCATCGCACTTTTTTATCAGAAGGAACAGCCAGAGCGGGTCCTCGGATCCATCCTGCTTGACGGTGGATATCAGAGCAAACGGTTACGCGGGACACCATTCGAACAGGAATCTGCGTTTTACGAGACGGATTTTGAAGAATCCGTCTCGACCTGGGAAGAATTCCGGGACGTTGCCGTTTATGGACCCAAGATGCGCCGGTCACCGCTGCTTGACTTAGCCGGAAAGGATTTCGTCCGGATGCAGGACGGGCGATACTACTGGCATGCCCGGGCAAAGACGGCGCGTGCGATTCTGACCGCGATGTACCAGGACGAAATTCTCGATTTCCTCGACGACGTCCCCGGTGACAACCTGGTGTTACTCCGTGCGACGTTACCTGTCTCCGATGAGCCGTTCCGACAAGAAGCGATTACCCTATGGCAGGAGAAAACCGGTGGAACCGTCGTGTCTGCTCCATCGACGTCCCATATCATTCACTGGGATGATCCGGAATTCGTACTGCAGGTCATTCGGGAATACTGGACGAACTCCCTTGCCGTCAACGAACAACACACTAACATTTGAAAAGATGGACTGATTAAAAAACGACTCCCTACTCATGAGGAGTCGTTTGCTTTGTCTATTCTTCGATCAGGCGACGTTTTCGGTGAAGCGCCGGACTTCTTTCAGTGACTTTAACACGATAATTGTCTTCGTCGCTTCGACTTGAGCGAGTCTCGCTTGAATGCCTGGCCGCTGTTCATCCGGATATCGCCACACCCACTTCAAAAAGGCAACATCAATTTTTTCCGGACACCCTGCTGCCATATCCGGTCGTGACTTGTGCCGGTACCGGATCGACCGTTTCAGAATCCGATAGACGCAGGTCGTTCGCGGCAGATCAAGAAAGATGATCGTATCCGCGGCGTTCAACCGGAGATCCATCGTTCCGCCGTAGTTCCCGTCAATGATCCAGTTGTCCTCGCTGATCAAATCAGTTTGAATCTGTTGTTGTTCCGCGCGCGACACTGCCTGCCAGTCTGCCCGCCATAATAAACTGTCGAGATGGTGGACAGAAATACCTAGCCGTTGACCCAGTTGTCTCGCAAGCGTCGACTTACCCGATCCGCCGGAACCGATCAACATAATCTTTTTCATTCCGTTTCCGCCCTTTCTTTCCTTACACGTCATTTACCGGCTCGTCTTCTTTCGCGTATCGTTCCAGATAAACAGAAAGCAATTCGTTTATTTGAAACGCCAGTACGTTACCACCGTTAACGGAAAGTCTAAAAAATGGTGTCGTATAATTTTCAGCCGTCTGATGATGTTCTAAAAATCCATCAATTGCTTCCATGAACATATTTAAATCAGCAAAAGAGTCCACCGAATAGATGTCTCCATTTTTCAATTTCAAAAAAAGTTGCTTCTTCACACTATCTCTCCTTCTCTATGCAAATCATTTTTTTATTATTTATGATTCAATTACTGAGAATTGATAGCGACTTCCGCATTGACGCACTCCAGCCGAAACCGTCCGCCGGGACCAATTTGTTGTACCAACGGTCGGTCAACTTCAATCACGCGTCCGATGACATTGACCCGTTCGTCAGCCGTAAGATCCCGTTTTGTGATCTGCAGCTCCCCGGCATACCGGCCGTAACGCAGATTATCGATCGTAATCGATCCAAGTGGTCGGTCGGCTAAAGCCGCGGGTTCAAGGAGTCCGTTGCCCGGCCGGCCGTAAGCGCGTGACTCAACCGATCGGATGACGTCGCGGGCCGGATCCATCCGGTTTGTCTGGATACTCTTTAACAGCGAATCATCGCCTTGCCCCGTTGCCCGGAGGACAATCACCCCCTCCTGATACGTAGCGAACTGGTGCATCGTTCTTTCCGAAATGCCGGGATCGCCAATCAAAATCCGGTCGACGGACGCTTCGAGTTCGAGATAACAGGTAAATGGCGCTTGTCCGCGATGATCTTCGAGCGTCGGTAACGTTTCGTAAAGCGGACCACGCAGTTGCCCGTCTCCCGGGATAAAAGCTTGGACACGGATTCCTTGCCCGTGAAGCCACGCATTTTTATCATTGAACCAGTCACGATCCAGTCCCGTTTCCGGACGGGGATAAAAGTTATGCCACGCCTCGACCTGCTCAAGCACAAGTCCCTCGGTTTTCATCGCGTCGAGTTCCTCCGCCGTCAGCGTACTGGCGTTTAAGGCGACCATCATCTGTTTTGACAAATTCGCGACCTGTTTCGGCGTCACCCCGTAATCGACCCGCAGTCCGGTCACCCCCCATTCGGTTAAGGTATCGGCATCCTCCCATGTCTTGCCGAGCGCAGCAAGCGACGATGGAGCGATATCCGCGACAAGCTCCATTTCGAGGCCTCGCGCCAATTGTCCTAAAGTTCGCAACCGTTCTGTATATAACGCCGGATCATCTTCCGGGATATGTAACGACGTAAAAATCGAGTTAAAGCCGATTGCCTGCATCTTCCCGATGGTTACTTTCACCTCATCCGTCAGTGCTTCACTCAAATAAACGGCCAGTCCTTTCATCCACTTCACTCCTTTTGATTAACTGACTCACAAAAATTACACTCAAATTCTGATTTTACAATTTTTTAGGAGATGACCTTTAAACTATGATATCATTAAAGGGCATTACATAAAGGGGAGAAGAAAATGAAACGTATTTTAATTCCATTCCTGTCGGTTGCCTGTCTCGTGCTGATGTGGAACGTCTACAGTCAACACGCTGATTCAAAAACGGACCTGTTCCA
>CAACWX010000484.1_pt1 | contig 15227 bp, 19 predicted proteins | sample 2275751 | NCBI WGS metagenome assembly CAACWX01 (sample SAMEA5312471, study PRJEB27640) | indoor metagenome | biome: indoor environment; feature: uncontrolled; material: tiles wood | place: Germany | collected 2014-07-07 | reverse complement strand
TGACCGACACCGACAACATAAATCTTACCGTGAACCCTCACGAGCTGAACGGATCGATCTTTGCCAAGCGGGACACCACCGAGATGCGACAGTCGGCTCGATTGACGGACTCCCTTTGTCCGTTCATTGATGAAACGGACGGCAAGAAGGAATCCACCAATCAAAACTGCGAGTGTCACGACGATTTTTACGACCGTGACGACTGTCGATGACCCGTCGACCTGTTGTGTTGTAGGTTCATTTTTCTTAGATGGGTTGAGCTTCTCTTCCACTGTTTCGGCACCGACCTGATGCGTCAGCAGGAACAGGAGAAGACAGGTCAAACAGGTCAGTCTTCTCATGATGAAATGGTTTTCGAAACGGCTTCGAGTACACGGTCTGCCTGGAACGGTTTAACGATGAAGTCTTTTGCTCCGGCTTGAATCGCATCGATGACCATCGATTGTTGTCCCATTGCAGAACACATGATGACTTTGGCAGCCGGGTTAAAGGCTTTGATTTCTTTTAATGCTGAAATCCCGTCCATTTCCGGCATCGTGATATCAAGTGTGACGAGATCCGGCGCTAACTCTTTATATTTCGAAACTGCTTCACGTCCGTTTTCCGCCTCACCGACGACGTCATAGCCGTTCTTCGATAAAATTTCCTTAATCATCATTCTCATGAAAGCTGCATCATCTACAATCAAAACTTTTGCACTCATCCTATTTCCTCCTTAGAACATCCGCAGACGTTCTTTTTTATTGACAATCTCTGTAATCCGGACACCGAAGTTTTCTTCGATGACGACGACTTCACCCGTTGCAATCAATGTATTATTGACGAACACGTCAACGGGTTCTCCTGCTAATTTATCCAGTTCAATGATTGAACCTTGCGTCAGTTCCAAAATGTCCCGGACTGACCGGCGTGTCCGTCCCAGTTCGACTGTGACATTCAATGGTACATCGTAGAGCATGCCGATATTTCCGGGCGGACCTTCTTGTTGCACTTCAGAGAACTGACCGAATTGGACAGGACTGACACCAACCGGCTCTTTTTTGTATTCCGGCGGTGCTTCATACCGGGGTTCCGGTTGTGGCTGTGGCGCGGCCGGCTGTTCCCGGACCGGTTCTGGTGTAGGGACTTGAGCTGTGGGTGCCGGTTCGGTCGTTGTCGTACTGGCACTGAATAATTTCTGAATCAGTTGTTTGGAAAATTCAAGTGGTGCCAATTGTACGATTTTTGAATCGATCAGCGTTCCGATCTTCAAATCAAACTCGATGATGACCATGCTTTCCCATAACGAGAAGCTATCCACGATACTTTTTTCTTGCGAGAAATCAAAAACTTCGACCGCTGGAGGCGAGATATCGATACGCATTGAGAAAACGGTCGACATTGAGGTCGCAGCCGCTCCCATCATCTGGTTCATCGCTTCCTGGACGGCAGATAACGCAATCGGTTCCATTTCAAGACTCTCGTCAACGACACCATCGCCGCCCATCATCAAATTCGCAATGACGGAAGCATCCCGTTGTGTCAAAATTAAAACGTTTTCTCCCTTGAATCCTTCTGTATATCCGACACGAAGGGCGACGTGGGGAATCGGATAACGACTCCGCAATTCTTCCATCGTAATCATCCGCACGTGTGGTGTCGTGATTTCGACTTTTTGATTCAATAACGCGGACAGAGCCGTCGCGGAATTCCCTAGCGAGATATTCCCGACTTCTCCAAGCGCATCAATTTCCATCTCATCCAATTGATGTAAATCGTCTGTTGATTGGGTATCGGTTGGTTCTTCAGCCGATGGGGTTCCACGTAATAATGCATCGATTTCATCTTGCGAAAGCATATCGCTCATGTTATTCCTCCTCAATTCGTTGTAAGACTTGTAAAGCGAGATGCTTCCCGTTCAGACCAGGCCGCGCTTTGAACATTTTCCGATCATCGACGAACAATTCAACCGGATCGGATGTACGTGTCTGGAGGGACAGGCAATCGCCTACCTCGAGGTGTAACAATTCTCCAAACGAAAGTTCCGTCTGGCCGAGCACTGCTTTCAAATCGACGATTGATCCCATCAACTGTGTTTGCATATGTTCTGACTCTTGGTTATCGGCTGACTTTCGTTTCTCTTGTTGCATCCAAAAGTGACTCGAAAGTTTCGGAATGATTGGTTCGAGTGTCACGAACGGCAGACAGACATTAAGCGTTCCGCTTACTTCTCCGACCGTCACGTAAATCGAGACGAGAATGACCGTTTCATTCGGTGAGACGAGTTGAAGAAATTGTGGATTGATTTCCAAATCATCATACTCGGCTTCGATTTCGGCAATCGATTCCCACGCTGCCCCGTATTGAACAAAGGCGCGTTTGAATAACTGCGTCAAGATCCGGGTTTCGATTTCCGTCAAGTTCTCAATCTTATTCATGCCTTCACCCGGTCCGCCGAGCAATCGATCGAGCATCGCATACGCGATGTTCGGATTCACTTCGAAGATGACCCGTCCGTCTAACGGATGAAGATTCACTAAATTAATCAAGGTCATGTTCGGAATGGAATGAATGAATTCATCATAAGGCAGCTGTTCGACCGTATTGACCGTAAACTGGACGTATGTTCTAAGCTGTGCTGAGAAATGGGTCGTCAAGACTCGGGCGAATTGTTCATGAATCCGCGTTAAGTTCCGCATCTGGTCTTTTGAGAATCGCAACGCCCGTTTAAAGTCATAGACTTTCACACGACGTTCTTCTTCTTGACTGCGTATTTCCTCGACTTCCATATCTCCGCTTGAAATGGCTGATAGCAGGGCGTCAATTTCATGTTGTGATAATACTTCGCTCATGCGGCCACCTCACTGGATGATTTTTTTCGTCGTGTAGACACGTTGAACATCGCCTTCTTGCAGGAGCTTTTTAAATTGCCCCCGTAATTTTTCTTCGAGTTTCGCCATGTCTTGTTTAGAATCTAAATCTTGTTTTTTCATCGAAGCTAAATCCCCTAAGATGATATTGTTGATTTGAAACTTGCGTAACTCCAGTTCTTCCCGCGTCGCCGCGTCATCCGTGACGATTGTAAACTGAACATTTAAGAATCGTTCGTCTGCAATGTTCGTCGTTAAATCATCTGTTTGAAAACTTCGCTCTTCGAGTTCCGCTCCTGTCGGTTGTTCGACTTTCGCTTCGGTCGGATCACTCGTTAACAAATATTTTGAAAGCATGTAGCCCGCGCCTACCATCATAATCGCGACGACGACCATGATGAGTGGTAATTTCAACTTACTCTTCTTCTTTTCTTCTGCCATCTTCGAGCCTCCTAGCACTGTTCAAGCCCGTTAAACCGACTTGTCGGTAAAAATCGATTGTGGCTGCTTTTACCTCTTCCAATGTTTCTTTGACGACATAAGTCTGTCCCCCGACCAACTGGATCGTCGTATCGGGTGTCGACCGGACCGCTTCGATTAAGATTGCATTTAAGACAAGCGGTGTTTCACGTAATGTCGTTAAAGTAATCATCGTTTCAAGTTAACGAGTTCTTCTAAAATCTGATCTGATGTTGTAATGATCCGGGTGTTCGCCTGGAATCCGCGTTGGGCGATGATCATTTCCGTAAACTCTTCCGATAAGTCGACGTTTGACATTTCAAGTGTTCCGGATGTTAATTGACCAAGACCGTTTGTGCTTGGCGTTCCAGTCGCTGCGATACCCGAGTTTTGAGAAGCGGCAAATAAGTTCACTCCTGATTTTTCAAGACCACCCGGGTTAGCAAAATTAGCCATTGATACGTAACCAACTCGTTGCAAGTTACCCGTTCCATCGACAAACGTGACTAGTCCATCTTTTCCGATTGCAAGGTTCTGTGCTCCTGTCGGAATTTGTAACTTCATGTAGCCATTATTTACTTTGTTTGTGATTTGACCTTGAGCATCGTATTGGTTGGCAGGTAGGTTTGCTTGATCGGCAGGTGGCTGTCCAGGGTTGGCAGGCGGTGGATCAGACAATCCTACGAGATAATTTCCATCTCCCGTTACGATATTCCCTTGAAGATCTGTATAAAAGTTACCGGAACGAGAATAACGCACACCGTCTGCCGTTAAGACTTGATAGAATCCTTCACCGGAAATCCCGACATCAAGCGTTCGACCTGTATTTTGTAACGCTCCTTGATTGTAAACGTTATCGACCGTTGACATCGAGGCCCCGAGTCCTACCTGTTTCGGGTTTGTCCCACCGACACCTCCACCATTACCTGATGCGGAACCAACTGATTGGTTGACAAGATCCTTAAACGTGACACGGCCTTTTTTATAACCAAATGTATTGACGTTGGCGATGTTATTCCCGACGACGTCTAACTTTGTTTGGAAGTTCTTTAACCCACTGATTCCTGAATACATTGAACGTAACATTATTTTTCCTCCTTTGTTTTAATTTCAGTCAATTCGTAGACACTGACACTTTTTCCGTTCGATAACTCGGCAATGACATCGACCCCGTCACGCTTTACACTGAGGACGTTTGCCGTCACTTTACCGGTCGATGTCACATCTGCTCCTGTCGCATCTTTCGTGACAGTCTCACCTTCATAGCTGACACTTTTTCCAATCAAATTACTATAGTTCATCAGAGCCGCCGCATGCTGATTGAGCATCATCGTATCCATCCCTTTTCCAATCGCTTGCATCTGTTCAAGAGAAGAAAACTGAGCCATCTGCGAAATGAACTCCTTGTCTTCCATCGGTGCCGTCGGATCTTGATTGGACAGTTGGGCAATCAGGATTTTCATGAACATGTCTTTGTCCATCGAGTTACTGGATGGTACTTTCGTTTTCTCCGGTAACTGATAGGACGACGCATCATTTTTGATGGATTCAGTCATCTTCATCCTCCTCTAGTTCTTCTTCGTACGGTGCAGGTTCTTCTTGCTGACGCTCTCGTCGTTCTTGCGGTAAACCTTGTTCAAAGTCTTTGACACTCGATGCTAACATCCCGGTTTCGACTTTGACGAATGGTGCTTGCGGCTGCAACGAAGTATGTAACTTTCCTAGTTGCTGATCCAGCATTTGTTTCGCTTGTTCCGTCGCTGCGAAAAGCTTTACCGTCAATAAACCATCTTTTTTATCCAATTGGATGACGACCTCACCCAACTGTTCTGGATATAATCGGATGGACATCCTTGTCGAACCGTCCGCGCCTTTTAAAAATGGTGCTTGTTTCATCGCCGCTTCAATCCGTGACGTGAGTTGATCATCGACACTTGGCTGCATGACGGATGGCCGAACGCCTACTCCTAATGCACTGTTCATTCGTTCAAATTTCAAACCGGTTAGTGCTGATGGTTGGTCTTTCCCTTCCGGATCAGCAGCTATCTGAATGGATTCAATCACCTTTTTAGTCATGACACTTGTTTTCAGTGTTGGTGTATTTTGTTCAGGAAGTACAAGACGGTTCGAAAACGGAGTCACAACTGCATCTTTTTTGATGCCTGTAGAATCAACCAACGTGGGATTACTCACCGGTGGAGTTGACAAGGCAATTCCTGGAGTGTCAGTCATCCGTATAACCGGAGTATTCATTCCGACCGGTAATTCATTTGATTTCACATTTTCCTTATCGACTCCGATGACAGTTGAAACGGCCGCTGCGAGTACTTGTTGGACCGAGACAGGAAATTGTTCGAATAACTCCATCGCTTGTCCTTGTTGTCCGTCTTGTATCAACTTGATGAACTGAATCAGCTCCGTCGCTTTTTTTGGATCATGTATCATACCTTCTACTTCGGGTTGCTCCAAAAGTTTTAAGACTTTTTCCGGCTGTGCGGTCAATTGTTCCAACAGCGGTTTGACTTCAAGATTCGTCTCCCCTTCAGTTGGTATTGTCTGTTGATCCAGTGAAGGATTCTGTACGCCCTCAGCTAGAGGTTGCACTAAGTATTGAAGTAACGAAGCAAAATTTCCAACGCCATTCGCCGGGAGCTCTTTCCCGTTCCACTTCGTAACCGGTTTAGCTGTTTGTGCTTGCTGTACATCCGTCGTCAAGTTCATTTTATTTTCTCACCCCTTATTGGACTGCCAACAATTGTGTCAACGCTGCAGCTTTTTTAGGATCCATCTTTGCCATGATGGCCGCCTGTTGTTCAGCATCAATTTCTTTAATGATTGCAACGACTTCCGTCGGACTCAATTCGTTAAAAATATTGGCTGCATCTTTCGGCGTCATCTCCGCATAGACATCTGTCACATCAGCAGTCTTTTTCGACGCAGACTTATCTGTCACTGTCGTTGCAGGTGTAGCCGGCGTGTTTTTCAACCGATCCCGTTCCGCAATCAACCGGACGACTTCCTGTTCTTTCGCTTGGATGAGTTCTGCTTGATCAGTCGTCTTTGCCCGTAGTTTTTTGATTTCAGCGTTTGCTAATTTCAAACGTTGTTCGATCTCCGAACTTTTTGAAGACGTTACCTTCGTGTTCGTTACTTCTTCTGACGCAAAAGGCAATGAAAAAATCGGCCGCCCATTAGCGTAATTTAATACGAGATAGGCTGTAAATAATAACAATAACAACGGGATGATTAATAAGGGCAAAATCCATTGTTTTGATGACTTGTTCTCACTCATGTCGTTCGCCTTCTTCCAAACTGCAATAATGCTAATTCATCCATTTGGTTCTGTTCCACCAAAGCGAGTGTCCGCCGATTTTCTTCTAATTGATTTGATTGCAGTCGTGTAAATTTCTTTTCTTCAATCAAAGCCTCTTTTAAATCGACTTGAGCCCGTTCATACTGATTTTTCGCCTGGGTCACGTATAGCTGTTGTCGCTCAATCTGTTGTTTGACGACATCACGTGCACGTTCACGGTATTGAGAAGCAAGCAGCTCAACCGTTCCTGTTTCATTTTGTGCTTTTAAAAAAGCTTCATAACGAACGAGAAGATGGTACAGTTTCTCGACCTCGACTTCATATTGCTTCTTTTTTTCAGCAGTATGTTTTGAAACACGATCCTTTTCCGCTTCCGCTAAAGGAATAATACGTTCATATATGGTTTTCATTCGCGCCCTCCCTTAACGGATTGTCGAAATCAGACGATCCATGCCATCTTCGAAATGGCTTTTTTCTTCCACCCGTTGTTTTAAAAAACCGATCAATTCAGGATATTTTTCAACAGCCCGATCAATGTCAGGGTTTGTACCACTTTTATAAGCACCGATATTGATTAAATCCTCGGCATCGAGGTATGTCGACAATAACTGTCTGAACGTAATCGCACTATCTTTATGTTCGGTCGAAGTAATTTGATTCATGACCCGGCTGATGGAGCGTAAGATGTGAATCGCCGGATATTGTCCTTTATTAGCGAGATTTCGGTCGAGGACAAAATGACCATCAAGAATTCCGCGGACCGCATCCGCAATCGGTTCATTCATATCATCGCCGTCAACCAGTACGGTATAAAATGCCGTAATGGAACCTTCTGTCGTTTTCCCGCTTCGTTCCAACAGTTGTGGAAGTAAGGCGAATACACTCGGTGTATATCCCTTCGAAGCAGGTGGTTCACCGGTCGCCAGGCCAATTTCACGTTGAGCCATGGCAAAACGTGTGACGGAGTCCATCATCAATACGACATTTTTTCCTTGATCCCGAAAATATTCAGCGATTGCCGTTGCCGTATACGCTCCTTTGAGTCGAACGAGTGGCGGCTGATCACTCGTCGCTACGACGATGATCGAACGGCTCATGCCTTCCTCACCTAACTCCGCCTCAATGAATTCCTTCACTTCACGGCCCCGTTCACCGATTAAGGCGATGACATTGATATCAGCCGTTGATCGTTTGGCAATCATACCGAGTAATGTCGATTTACCGACACCCGATCCTGCGAATAGTCCGACTCGTTGCCCTTGTCCGACGGTCAATAAACCGTCGATGGCACGAATACCTGTCGATAACACTTGATCGATCCGCGGACGATCGAGTGGACTTGGCGGCTTACGGACAATTGAAGTCGTCCGTAAATGCGCCAGTGATTTCCCGTCTAGCGAACGTCCGAGACCATCCAGGACTTTCCCGATCAAATCATCTCCGACAGGAACATGAAGCGGTTTTCCTGTTGCGATGACAATCGATCCCGGTGCAATGGCCGTCGTTTCACCATAAGGCATCAATAGTACATGTCCTTCTCGAAATCCAACGACTTCTGCCTCAATCTCGTCTCCACGATGAATCCGGATCAAGCACCGCTCGCCGATGGCAACAGCTGTCGGACCACGTGATTCAATCATCAAGCCAATGACTTGAACGACTTTACCAGAATGCTCGACAAGTTCTTCCCGACGAACATCTCGAATCGCTGCTTGTAACTGTTTGAGTTTATACATCGTGTAACACCTCGGTGAGTTGCTCCATTAATCGTTGATAACCGATTGACAATCCACCCGTGATGGCACCGTTCTCTGAATCAATCCGGAAATCTCGTGCAGGAAGCTCGGGATCAATCCGTAAACGGATTGTTGCCGTCCCTCCTAAAATGGTCTGTAACCGTTCATCCAGTAAGACAACCCGTTCAAAATCTTCAGCTGATGTATAGACAATCAATTTTTCGCGATCTCTAAATTGAAGAATCAACTGTTGAATCGTCTGATAAAGTGCTTCTTCATCCTTATCGTGAAGCTGCTCCAAAAACTGATGTGTCAATTGAAGGGCCAGTGCACACAATTCATCTTCCATCAGGAGGACTCGTTCTGAAAACATCTGTTCGAGCCGGTTCGCAAGTTGATTTGTTTCCTCAATCCGTTGTTCGTATTGTGTTTGTCCAGCTTGTTGACCCGACTGATACCCTTCTTTGTAACCCTGTTGTCTCGCTTCTTCAAACACGAGAAGCCGCTCTTGCTCCAAATCAGCCCGCCGTGTTTGTTCTTGTTGTTCGATCAACAGCTGCTGTTGCTTTAGTTGGGCTTGTCCTTCCCGCATCATCTCGTCATAAGAAACAAGCGGTTCGGTTTCAGTCACCTGCTCGGATTCCGTCTGATGGAAAATCGTTCGTTGCGTCCGGTCGAAAACAACTTGACGCTTAATGACGTTAGACAACGATATCATCTCCTCCACCACGGGCTACCACGATCTCACCCATATCTTCTAGGCGACGGATGATGCCAACAATACGACTTTGTGCTTCTTCGACATCCCGTAAGCGTACAGGTCCCATGAATTCCATATCCTCTTTGAACGATTCGACCATTCGCTGGGACATATTGCGGTACACCATTTCTTTGACATCTTCCGATGAAACTTTAAGTGAAAGCAATAAGTCTTCATTCGAAACTTCCCGGATAATCCGTTGGATGGCACGTGCGTCGAGCGTAACGATATCTTCAAAGACAAACATCCGCTTTTTGATTTCTTCCGCCAACTCTGGATCCTGAATTTCAAGCGTATCGAGAATCGTTCGTTCCGTCGTCCGATCGACACCGTTCAAGACTTGAACTACTGCCTCGATTCCGCCAGATTGGGCATAATCCTGCATTCCTGCTTGCGATAGATTCCGTTCAAGAATTTGTTCGACTTCACTGATGATTTCTGGATTCATCCGGTCCATCGTTGCAATCCGTCGGGCGACATCTGACTGGGCTTCTGCCGGAAGTTCTGATAAAATTTGTCCCGATTTGACCGGATCCAGATGCGCCAAGACCAAGGCAATGGTCTGCGGATGTTCATTTTGAATGAAGTTCAGCAATTGTTTCGGATCCGCTTTGCGGGCAAATTCAAACGGTCTCACTTGAAGCGTCGACGTCAAACGATAAATGAGTTCCATCGCCTTCTCTTCACCTAATGCTTTTTCCAACACGGATTTGGCGAATCCGATACCACCTTGCGTGATATAATTTTGCGCTGTCGCTAATTCATGGAATTCTTCTAACACTTCGAGCTTCTCATCCGGATCAATCCGTTTCATGCTCGAAATCTGTAATGTCAGCCATTCCATTTCTTCTTCAGACAAATGTTTGTATACGCTGGCCGCGACTTCCGGACCAAGCGAAATCATTAAAATGGCGGCTTTTTCCCGACTACTCATCTCTAACTTCTTCATCTCATCAATCCTCCGCTAACCAGGTGCGTAACAACTTCGCAAATTCATCCGGATTGGATGCGGCAAGCTTCTCAAGCTGTTTCCGTTTGACCGTTCCTTCACTTGTGTCCTCTGTCGACAGTTCAGGAATCTCTGTCTCAATCGGAGTCCATTCTTCCAGTTCCTCAATTTCAGCTGTTCTTCTTCTACGCATCAACAGGAAGATGGCTCCTACTACGACCAGTGCTGCGGCACCTAATGCAAACCAGACCCACATCGGTGTTGTTTCCGTTGTTACTGTCTGTTTCGGTGTCTCGGCAAATGGTCTTGACATGACGACGACTTTATTCGCAAGCTCTGCATCGGTTAAGGTCGTCTTCGCATCCGTCTTCGTCAGTGAAGTACGAATGATCGAATACATCATAGTCTGTAAATCTGTTTGAAGTTGCGGATCAATTTGATTTTGTCCTTTAGGTGGCTCAACGATGACTTGAATTCCTAAATCCCGAATTTCATACGGCGCACCGGTAATCTGTTTTGTGATTCGATTGACTTCGTAATTGATGATATCGTGCGTCTTCTCACTTGTGTCTCCTGCCGTACCTGTACCTTGCGGGAAGTTAATGGTCTCATTCTCACCTGTTCCTGCAGTTCCTTCATTGGCCGCTCCCGTATACGCTTCAGCAACTTTCTCTGCCGATGTCACGATTCCCTCGATTTTATCAGGATCAACCGGTTCAACTAATTTTTGTTCCTCTTGCCGTTGCGTGACATCGACATCTGCGGTAACAGAAACCAGTGCTTTTTGTGGACCGAGAACGACTGACAGCATCTGCTGAATTTGTTGGCGTAAATCTTTTTCCGTCGTTTTCTTCAGCTGCATCGGATCCGTTCCTCCTGCAGTCTGTGCTCCCTTACCCGGCTCATAATACGTAAAGTACTGATCCATGATGGTAATGTTTTCTTCTTTTAGATTCGGGATACTTTTCGCAATCAGATGATACAGACCTTGAACCGTCTGCTGATTCAAGTCGCTGCCGGCGCTTGATGTCAAGACGACTGAGACAGTTGACGTCTCTTCTTTATCTGATAAGAAAACACTTTTTTCCGGTAATGTAATCATGACCTTCGCAGCATCAATCCCGTTGACTTGCGTAATCAGATTTTCTAATTCCGTCTGCATCGTGTCCCGCTCGAGAATGTTCATTTCCTTATCTGTTGTTCCAAATCCGGCGTTTTCGCTGAAGAATGAATAATCGATTTGACCTGATTTAGGTATTCCAGCTGTCGCCAACTCCACTTTTAAGTTTTCGGCACTTTCTTCCGGTACAAGAATCGTTACACCGTCTGTCCCACTGACGACTTCGGACTGTACACCATCTTCATTTAATTTCTCAGTCACTTGCCCAGCCTCTTGTGGTGACAACTTTGAGTAGAGCGGTGTCATCGTTGGTTTACTTAACCAAATGGCTGCAACAATGATAGCTGCAATTAGAAATAAGATCATTCCGATGATCGTTGCTTTTTTAACGAGCGACCATTCCTGCCATGTCATTTTTAATGCGCCAAAGCGCGTTTTTAGTCCTTCATTCATCAAACATCTCCCACGCTTTCCTCAACAATCACAGTTGCATACGCATCATTTCTTGGTATGCTTCGATGCCTTTATTCCGGACTTCGATAGCGAGTTGCATAGAAAGCGATGCTTCTTCTGTTTTGATCATGATGTTATGTAAGTCTGTCGTTTTTCCAGTCGCAAGATCTACTCGTGCTTGCGAAGAGGCTTGTTGCGCCTCGTTCAGACCGTTCATGGCCTGACTCAATACTTCACTGAAATCACTTGGTGTCGTTTTGGTAACCGATTGAGACGGTAAGACCATTTGCATACTTTGAATCGGTTGAATCGCCATCGTGTCATCTCCTTCTTACTTGCCGATTTCCATCGCTTTAACCAACATTGCTTTTGTTGCATTCAACGCCGTGACGTTCGCTTCATAAGAACGTGTCGCCCCCATCATGTCGACCATTTCCTTCAGTAGATCGACGTTCGGCATTTTAACGTATCCCAGTTCATCCGCATCTGGATGATTCGGATTGTATTCCAATTTGAATGGTTCTTGATCTTTTCGAATCTCGCTGACTGTCACCCCGTTGCCTGTTTCTTTCAAAACGGCTAATTTGCGGGCATATGGTTGCCATTCTCCGTCAACTAGCTCACCGCGTGTCGTCTGAGCATTGGCGATATTCGCAGAGACGGTATCGAGTCGCAGACGCTGTGCCGTCAATCCCGTTGCGGACGTATGAAAACCTGAAAACATACTCATGAATTAACGTCCTCCCCGGATGACAGACTGGATTCCGGAAAATTTCCGGTTCAATTGTTCGACCAATGCTTCGTACTCAATTTGATTGCGTGATAATTCAGACATTTCGAGATCAATATCGACCCCATTCCCATCGTTACGCATAGCAGACGATTGTTCGACGATACTTCCTGACGTACCGATCGTCGCGTGTCGTTTTAAACTCATTTTCATTTCAGAATCCAAGACATCTCCGAACACTACGCGCTTTGATTTATATCCAGGCGTATCGACGTTCGCAATATTTGCTGAGATTACTTTCTGCGCAGCTACCGTCCGATCGACGGCCTGTGTCATTGTTGCATAATCTGAACCAAGCCAGTTCATCATTCAACCTCCACCTCTATTTATCTAGTAAAAATTAGTATTATAAAGTAAGCGGTTAGTAACATATCTGAAATAATTGAAACAAATAGGTCAATGTTTGAAAAGAAGTTTTTTGAAAAATAGGGGAATGAGATGTTAGTATTTCGCTTTTTAAACCCTTTTCTTATAAAAATGATAAATAATACCTATAAAAAAAAGAAGACCTAGTACTTTACTAGGTCTTCTTTTAAATTCTAATTCTTCCTTTTTTTAGTTCGATTTAATGCGCTCTAACTCATAGAGGAAATTATCATTTAAAATCTTGATATATGTCCCTTTCATACCAAGCGAACGGGACTCGATGACGCCGGCACTTTCAAGTTTCCGCAACGCATTGACGATGACTGAACGCGTGATGCCGACACGATCGGCAATTTTAGAGGCCACGAGTAATCCTTCGTTTCCGTCCAACTCTTCGAAGATATGTTCGATGGCTTCAAGTTCCGAATACGATAAAGAATTGATTGCCATTTGAACGACGGCTTTCTTCCGCGCTTTATCTTCCGCTTCATGAGCTTTCTCACGTAAGATTTCCATTCCGACAACTGTTGCTCCGTATTCCGCAAGCACCAAGTCCTCTTCATTAAAATCTTCGAGCATCCGGCCAAGGACAAGTGTTCCAAGTCGCTCACCGCCACCGATGATCGGAACAATCGTCGTTTTTGATGTCTCGAACATATCGCGGTTATCGATCGGGAAAGCTGTATGCTCACTGTCGATTGCGATGTTCGCTGTCGTTTCCGTCACATTAAACAATTTTTTCGTATAATCTTCCGGAAACTGACGCTCTTCAAGGAATCCACGAATCCGTGCATTCTCGATTTGTTGTTTAATCGCAATTCCTAATAACTTTCCACGACGGCTGACAATAAAGGTATTTGATTCCATAACTTCACTTAAACGATCTGCCATGACCTTAAAGTCGACATGTGTGCTTGCTTCTTGTTGTAACATCGTGTTGAGCTTTCGTGTTTTTGCCAATAAATTCATGATTTTCTTCCTCCACTTATAAGATGAACTGACTTAAGTCACGATCATCTGCTACTTTTCCGACGCGGTCCATGACATATTGTGGTGTGATGGTGACGTCTGTCTCTGGCATCTCTGCCGCTTCAAACGATAATTCTTCTAATACACGTTCCATGATGGTATATAAACGGCGAGCACCGATATTATCTGTTTCATCATTTACTTGTGCCGCAATCCGTGCAATTTGACGAATCGCGTCTTCGGTAAACGTGACATGGACTTGCTCCGCTCCAAGCAAAGCCTTGTATTGTTTCAGCAATGCTTGATTAGGCTCCGTCAAAATTTTAACAAAGTCATCTTCGGTCAGACTGTCGAGTTCCACCCGGATCGGAAAACGTCCTTGCAGCTCCGGAATCAAATCGGATGGTTTTGCCATATGGAAAGCCCCGGCTGCAATGAATAACATATGATCCGTCTTCACAGGACCATACTTCGTCACGACAGTCGATCCTTCGACGATTGGTAAGATATCACGCTGCACGCCTTCACGTGATACACCGGCGCTATCTTGCCCCTTCGTTGCAATCTTGTCGATTTCATCGACGAAGATAATTCCCATCTGTTCAGCACGACGAACAGCTTCATCGTGGACTTCATTTAAATCGAGTAATCGTTCCGCTTCTTCTGCTGTCAAAATCGGACGTGCCTCTTTGACACTCAGCTGACGTTTCTTTGTTTTTTTCGGCATGACTTGTCCGAGCATATCCTGCAGATTCGCAAGACCTTCCATACCTTGTTGTCCGGAGAACAAATCCATTTGGCGTTCTTCAATGTCCACATCAATCATGCGGTCTTCTAGTTGACCTTGAAACAATTGTTGACGAATGACGGATCGATCGGCTGTATCGCTGGCAGTTTCCTGCTCGGGCGGTTTTTGAGTTCCACCGAACAGCATCTCAAACGGATTTCCTCCGCCAAGACCAGTCGAAGCTTTTTTACCGACAAGGGCATCGACGATTCGTTCATTCGCAACCGCTTCAGCACGCTCTTTCAAAGCTTCCTTTTTCTCGTCTTTGACAAGCCGTAGTGAAGCTTCGACTAAATCACGGACCATTGATTCAACGTCACGTCCGACATAACCGACTTCCGTGAATTTCGTAGCTTCGATTTTAACGAACGGTGCACGGACCAGTTTAGCAAGTCGACGGGCAATTTCCGTTTTCCCGACTCCTGTCGGTCCGATCATCAAGATGTTTTTCGGTGTCACTTCATCACGCAGACTCGGATCGAGCAACTGACGGCGGTAACGATTTCGGAGTGCAATCGCGACGGCTCGTTTCGCGTCCGCTTGACCAATAACATGTTCATTTAGTTTTTCCACGATTTGTCTCGGTGTAAATTCATGCATCTGCACTTCCCCCAATCGTTTCTAAAATGATTTGATCATTCGTGAATACACATAACTCTCCTGCTGTTTCAAGAGC
>CAACWX010000974.1_pt1 | contig 19840 bp, 24 predicted proteins | sample 2275751 | NCBI WGS metagenome assembly CAACWX01 (sample SAMEA5312471, study PRJEB27640) | indoor metagenome | biome: indoor environment; feature: uncontrolled; material: tiles wood | place: Germany | collected 2014-07-07 | reverse complement strand
TACTTCTATATATTGTTTATATCCGTATCATAGAGAACATAATCATTTGTGTCTGTTTTAAATGTTTGATGTAACAAATTGTTCACATATACTCGTGATTTATTTCACAAAACGTTCGAAAACTGTTCTCTTCTATAAAATGAAAGCCCTTTATCCATTTTTTTCAGGAATAAAGGGCCGATTGTCACGTCTTTTGTTTAGACATATTCGCGGAAATAATGATCGAGTAAATTAATGACGAAGGGAATGGCATCTTCATCCGGATTCAGGGTCGGCTGGTGTAATCCGGACGTAGCATTATTGACACCAAGCCAAAACATCATGCCGGGAATTTCTTTTAACATGAATCCAAAATCTTCTCCTGTCATTGCAGCATCGCACTCAATATAATTCGCATTCATTTTGACGAAGGACGAAAATTTATCAACGACTCGTTGATCGTTGACGACTTCATAATACCGATTTCCAAACTGTAAATCGATTTTTACGCCGAATGAAGCTTCGATGCCGCGTACGATGTCACGCACACGTTGCTCTAGTTTTTCCATGTCTGTTCCGTTAAGCGCACGCATCGTTCCGTCGAGTAAAGCACGACCTGCAATGACATTTTCCCGGATTCCCGCTTCCACTTTCCCGATCGTAATGACACTGCAGTTCATTGGATTGATCGAACGACTGACAATCGTCTGAAGTTGCATGATCAATGCCGCCTGAGCAACAACCGTATCAATCGTCAAATGCGGAAAGGCTGCATGACCGCTTTGTCCATAAATCGTGATATGAACTTCCCGGGCACTCGCAAACAAGACACCAGGCCGGCTTGCAATCGTCCCGACCGGATATTCCGGCGCGACATGCAGACCATACATCTCACTCGGACGATACTTTTCAAACAGCGGGCTTTTGATCATCGGTTCCGCCCCACCCGGTCCTTCTTCAGCCGGTTGGAACAGGAAGACGACATCATCCATGACAGGCAGTTCGACAATCCGGCGTAACAAACCTAAAGCGATGGATGCGTGAACATCATGACCACAGGCATGCATGAAGCCCGGGTGTTCAGAACCAAATGGTAACCTCGTTGCTTCTTCGATTGGTAATCCATCGATATCGGCCCGATATCCAATCGTCCGGTTCCCCGTTAAACCTTTTACGCGGACAAATACTCCTGTTTCGAATGTATCATAACTAACACGATCTTCCGGGTACGACCGGATTTGATCGAGGATAAAAGCTTGCGTTTTAAACTCCTTAAAACCCGGCTCCGGTATTTTATGAAGTTCTCGGCGCATTTCAATTGCGTATTCCATCTGACTGACTTCCTCCTTCTTCTTTGACGATGTCCCAAAACGCTTGGACTTGTTTTAATTCAAGCATCGACTCCGTCGATAGAATCCACGTGTCCCGCTTTAAAATTTTTCCCGATGACGTTTTAAGCGGAATCTGCATCACTTCACTCGCTTCATGAATCGTTGATTCCGGTAAGATGGCAAAACCAATCCCGTGAAGCGCCATCTGTTTACACGTCTCAATCTGGTCAACGACGAGCGTCCGGGCCGGTGGACTCGAAAAACGGTCCTGCCACCATTCTAAAATCTCCTGATAGTACGTCGAGTCACTTTTAAATTGAATGAAAGGACGTTCTGTTTTCCGAAGCTGTTCGAGTGACGTCAGTTCACTGTCAACAAGATATAACGGATCCGAGAACAGCCGTTCCTTCACGCCTTTCCAATCAGGATTTCCGCGGATGATACCAATATGAAAATGCTCTTCCAGCATATGGCGCATCATCTCACTTGACCACCCTGTGACCAATTGGACACGGACATGCGGATAACGTTCGACAAACCGTTTCAGGACACGGGGAAGCCAATATTGTCCCATAATGGACGCGACAGCAATCCGAAGTGTACCGTAAACAGCCCCCTCTTCCGCCGTCAATTCACTTTTAAGCTCCAGTTCTTTTCGGTTCATTTCTTTGGCGAGTCCGATGACTTTTTCACCTTGCGGGGTGATACTCAGTCCACGTGATGAACGAATGAACAGCTTTGTTGCCCAGCGCCGCTCGATTGCGACCAGACGCTGGCTGAGAGCAGGTTGCGAGACAAAAAGACGTTCTGCGGCCCGTCTCATGTTCAATTCTTCTGATAACGTAATCAACATTTCCATTTCCGACACTTGCAATGTATGATTCGACTCCTCATGATATAAGATGGCATTAGTTTAACACGTTAGAGAGGAAGGTACATATGTCACGCTATCATTTTATGTTGATCGTCTCAACGGTCGCGACTTTAGGCAGTTTGTATTTCAGTGAGATTCGCGGATTCATTCCTTGTCCGTTGTGCTGGTGGCAACGTCTGTTCATGTATACGACCGCCATTTATTTGCTTGTATCCTTATTCCGTAATCGCCCGGTCGATGGATTTTTTCTTCGATTATATACGTTACTCGGATTTGCGGTCGCAGCCTATCACGTCATACTCGAACGCTTACCGGACGGAGAAGCACTCTGCACGAACGGTTGCCTCATCAAGTGGGTCAATTATTTTGGTTTCCTGACGATTCCGATGATGAGTTTGATTGCTTTTACGATTTTGATTGCTCTTGCCTTTTATCCGAAACAAAAAAACGCTCAATGAGCGTTTTTTTGTTGCCATTCCGCTGCTACGTTCAACGCGCTCGAGAAAGACAATTCCGATAACTGCCCTTCTCCTTCACACCAATCCCCGACAAAAGCCATCGTCTCCTTATGTCCATCCTGCATAAAATTAGGGAGGGGAGTTTGCCCCATCTTCCATTTGATTTCTTGAACGATCGCCCGCTTCATTGTCCGTTCGACGACCAGACGTTCCTGCCATTGCGGATAATGCTGATCGAGAAGCCGGTGAATCTGTTTGACCTTTTCCGCTAAATAATCTGGATTTCCGACTTCCTGATGCGCAAGATAGGCGACGACTTGTAAGACCTGACCGTTTTCCGGTGCGATACTCGGATCGTAATGAGATAAATCGGTGACGAACAGTTGATGGGTACGGTCGTAAACGTATGAAAACGGTGTTTTGAGATATGGACTGATTCCGACATCGTACACAAGAACTTCTACCGGTTCATATTGGGCAAAAGGTTCGATAAAGGATTGGACGGTGGCAGGTAAGGCGAGCTTTCGCATATCACGGGGCGGAAGCGCCAAGACAACCCGGTCAACAGTCCATTCCGTTTTTTTCCGGTCACGTAACCGGTATCCTTGTTCCTTTTCTTCAATCGCTGTAATTTTAGTTTTCCGGTGAATCGTCCCTCCCTGTTCTTGCAGGACACGTTCCAATTCATCAATTAGGACTTGCCATCCGCCGGCGATATACGAAACCGGTTTTCGTGTCCGAAAAAGTTTCCGGTAATAGTCAAAATAGACGACTGACGGAATGTTTTCAGGTTCGGTCGTAAAAAAATTACTGGACGCTAAATCAAGCATCAAGCGTGACACGTCTTCTTCGACTTTTTCTTGCACCAGCCATTGACCAATTGACAACTCTGGCACTCCTTTTTCAAGACGGAGAACTGTTTTCACAACTTCCCATGTAAAACGAAGTTTATCCGTTCCGCCAATCACTTCTGTCTTCAAGAGACCAATCGCATTAGCCGGAGCAGCAGTTAAGTGGCCGGAAAATTCATATTTTGCTTTCGTCGAAGAAAAGTCCAGCCAGGTAATCTCTAATTTCAAGCTTTTAATGATCGTCTTTAACACGGAATGATCCCGCCCGTACACTGCATGCGCCCCGTAGTTAAACGTATACCCTTTGATGATTTGTGAGGTCGCTCTTCCGCCTAACATCGCTGCATCATATAGCTGAACACGTTTTCCTTGTTTGGCAAGCAAGGCTGCGGCTGATAATCCCGCTAGTCCACCACCAACGACTGCAATTGATTCCATGTCTTTACCTCCCGTCCGACTCTCTTATTGATGTGTTTTGGGTCTTTTCCCGATTTTCAGACGAAAAAAACGACAGCTGTTTCAGCTGTCGTCTGCAATGGATTACTCATTTCCACCAAGTATCCAGTGGCGAGACCGGCATATGGTGTTTATGTCCCACTCGTTTGTACTGACCTTCCAGCTTAGCCTGGCTTTCACTGGAAATCGTTTTACCTTCTAAATAATCATCAATTTCATTGTATGTCATGCCCAGCGCTTGTTCATCAGGCAACCCCGGCTGATTGTCTTCTAAGTCGGCTGTCGGAACTTTTTCAATCAATCCTTCAGGTGCCTGTAATTCACGGAGTAACTGTTTTCCTTGGCGCTTGTTCAGTCCGGTCAATGGTGTTAAATCACATGCTCCATCCCCGTGTTTCGTATAAAAACCGGTTACGAATTCTGCTGCATGATCTGTTCCGACGACTAAACAGCCGTAATGAGCCGCTATATCATATTGCACCTTCATTCGTTCCCGTGCTTTTGTATTTCCTTTGCTAAAATCAGACAAAACGCCTCCCGTTGCCTGTTCAAAAGAAGCCATGGAAGCAGCAACGGCCGGCTTGATATCGACTCGCAACGCATGATCCGGACGGATGAATGACAATGCAAGCTGTGCATCCGACTCGTCTTGTTGTTGACCATACGGTAATCGGACGGCGTAAAATTGATAATCTCGATTCGTCTCACTGCGTAACTCTTCAACAGCGAGTTGACAGAGGCGACCCGCTAATGAGGAGTCCTGTCCTCCTGAAATACCAAGAACAAGTCCTTTTGCCCCTGTATGCACAAGATACTCTTTTAAAAATTGAACGCGTTGTTTAATTTCTTCTTCAGCAACGATGACCGGCTTGACCCCCGTCACTTGAATGATTTCCTGTTGCATGAAACCGTCACACTCCTTCAGCTTTTTTTATACTTGCCTAGTTCGAGATTTCATTTTGCGCTTTCCCGTTGGAAATCGCATCTCCCTTTACTTGACGGATGGTCATCGCCTCGACTTGCGTCGGATGACTGGAATCCGGAAGCTCAATTCTTACTTCGTAACGTTTTGTCTCCAACCCTTTGAAGCGCTCTTGTTCAATCGCTTGCGTAAACACTTGCTCTTGCGAAAAAGTATAGAGCACTTTTTGATCCGCATCCTTGATTTTTAATTCAAATCGCTGGGATGTCGGGAATGTCAGGGTCACCGCTTGTTCATTCGGATTTTTTAATTGGACGACAGCTAAGACGACGTTTGGTTCTAATTGTTTTCCGGACACCTTGATTTCAATCGGTTGTTCCGTGGCATCGCCTTGTGTCGTCGCTTTCTTTTGTTCTTGCTGGTTACATCCAGCCAACATCAAGGTCAGTACGCATAAACAGGATAACCGGATAATCCATTTCAAAACAATGCCTCCTCTCTTCTCTCTTCTCAATTTTAGCACAAAAAAGAGGCAGGATAAGGTTCTCCCCCATCCTGCCTCTTTGATTCATCAATTAAGCAACCGGAATGGCTACTGTCATTTTTGATGTAGAAAACAATTGTTCAATCCCCGTTACAAACAATTCATCGCAAATGGCATCCGTTGCCGTTGCCGGTGCCACAAGTGTAATTGTCCGGCTGTCCATTGTTTCAATCGTTACGAATACACCCGAAGCCGTACGTTCTTTGTATCCTACTGCTAGATCTGTTTCAGCAAAAAGTATCATGTCCCCGAATCTCCTTTGTTATGTCAGATGTCAGTCAAACCAGAATAGCTGTTTGAAATCGAATCAGTTATTGTGATTTCACTTTATCAAAACAGGAAAAACATCGGAAAATTCCCGTTCGACATTTCGTGTCAAAACTTTATTCCAAAAAATACAACCATTTATTGGAATGTTAAAATAGTTGGGTTATACACCTTTAAAATGGTGATTTATAACGACATTTCAATTCCATTTCAAAACCATTACAAAATATTTTTCATATTTTTCCATATCTATTCGTTAGAAGGTAAAATATACCTAGACATCTAAATTGTTATTTTGTCGAATGGTTCTTCATACACTGCTTTTTTGAGGTTCTTATGAACTCTCACCCGTCATTCGATTCATTTGTTGCCAAACCGTACCTAGTGCTTCTTCCCCACTTTCGATTCGTGCCAATGCCAGTTCCGCTTGAAGCGCGACTTCATATTCCTTATCTTGCACGGCTTCCTTTAACCGTGGAATCGATTGTTCCGTTCCGACATCAAATAAAAAGCGGGCAGCCCGCCAACGGACCAGTTTATTTTTATCCGTCAACGCTTCAATCATCATCACTTCCGCCTCCGGCAAGGCCCAGTCGGAAATCGTATCTCCGGCCGTTCGCCGTACACTGCTTGACGGGTCGTGTAGCGCATTTGTTATATAATCCAGCAGCTCTAATCGGTTATCTTCAAACATTCCGAGTTTGACTACAGCCTGTCTTCTGATCTGCATCTTTTCATCTTGAAGCATCTTGGCGTATGCCGGGACCCAGTTCAATTCAATCGGTAATTCATCTAGAGCTGCAAAACGCTGTTTCCAATCTGACGACGTTAACGCCTGTCCGTCAAATGTGACTTCTTCCCCTGAAGCAATAGTCTTTAAGCGATCAATCCGCTCTGTTGGATACGCGACTTCGATTTCTTGAGCTACTTCTGCCAAACTTTCATCTAAATCCCCGTAACGCGGTGCCTGTTCGACCCAGCGGCGGTCACTGATGACATTCTTCACATAAGGTTGAACGAATAGCGCAGCTTCCCGGAACCGGTCGGGTAATCCGCGGCGTTTTTCTTCTAGTCCTTTGACTCCTTTTAGTTGCATCGGTACACCTAAAATAAATTGAATGAACAGATGAACAGGCTCAAATGCCTCATCCGTCTCATGTTGTTCGACATCGCTGAGTACTTCGCCAAAGGACCGGCGAATCTCGATGACTAGCGTACGCCAATCATATTTCGGAAACCGTTCAACGGCTAAAAAGTCACTCACTTGATAAACCGACTTAATGCCTGGAATCTCCAGTAATTTTGCTACATGATCCGGTGCACCAAATGCATGTTCAAACGTTTGTCCCTTTTCCGAAAACGTTTCATCAACGATGACCTTCATATTATTTGGACTTGGTGTTGGTTCAATTGCTATAATTTTCATCTTAATCCCTCCCCTTTCATCATTCAGAAATTCAATTAAAAATGCAACGCATACGCTTTTGTATCTTTTTTCAACCGGTTACGTAAAAGAAGCAAGAAAGCGCCCACCGTGTGGTGAACGCTGATCAGACAGATTGCCCTCAAGACTTCTCCTCTGAGAACACTTCTTCTAAAATTTCACAAAATGCATCCGGTGTCTCAAGCATCCCCATATGACTGCTGTCCGTCGAACGTTTTATAATCCGTTCGTTTTGAGGCGCAAATGCACTCGCTTCCGAAATTAAAGGATCCTTCGTTCCGTGGATGATCACTCCTGGAACATCCGTTCGACTTAAGACGGCTGTCAAATCTCTACGGTCACGCATCGCTGTCAGCGCCCGTATTGCCCCTTCGACAGTCATCATATAACCGATTTCCTTCGCTTCAGAGACGATCATCACATCAGTACCTTCAGCGAATAGTCCGGGAACTAACCCGTCAACAAATTCCCGTACACCGATTTCTTGGACTCGGCTGATGTTTTGATTTCTTTTTTGTTTGGCTTCGTCCGTATCTGCTTTAGCCGTTGAATAGACAAGACCAAATCCATTGATTTTTTCCGAATACATCTCGACAATCGAGGAGACGATATAACCGCCAAACGAATGTCCAATCAGAATCGGCCGTTCAATCCCTCTTCGTTCCAAGTCCTCCATCACCCATGAGGCAAATTCTTCAATCGTCTCCGGACCGACTGATTGTCCTTCATGACCAGGCAGAGCCAGCACGAGTACATCAAACGACAGACGCAGTTTCGCTTCAACCCGATTAAAATAATCCGTTCCTCCGGCAAATCCATGTAGTAACACAAGTGATTGTTTCGACATTCGACTAGTCATCCTTTCCATTCCGATGCAAGCATTCGGTAGATCGTTAAATCCATAAATCGTCCATGACTGTACGCATAATCTTCAAGTAATCCTTCTGCTTGAAAACCAAGTTTCTGAACCAGTGCATTGGACGCGATATTTTCAGGTGCAACGAGTGCACTGATTCGGTGCAGCGCGAAGTCTTCAAATCCGTGTGTCAAGACTGCCCGTGCTGCTTCCGAGGCCACTCCCTGTTGCCAATAGTCTTGGCTGACTTCAAATCCGATTTCTGCCCGGTGATACTGGGTCAACCAATTATGAAATCCAATCGTTCCAATCAGTTGATTCGTTTGTTGGTCGGCAATCGCCCATCGAATCGCTTTCCCTTGGGTGAATTGTTCTTTGAAGTAACTGATGACATTTTTTGCTTCATACACCGTGACCAGCGGATCTGATCCGTAATAATACATGACCTCATCATCCGATAAAATCTTAAATAGATCTCGTGCATCTTTGTTTTCCAGTTCTCTCAAGATGAAGCGTTCTGTTTTTAGTTCCGGGAATGGTTTTCTTAACCCCCACATGCCCAATCACCTCTTTTTTATATTATGCCCGTTTTCAGAAGGAAATACCCTTTTCGCTCATTAGAAGTTTTGCTACTATTGAACTTATTCACGTCCTGACCACGAAAGGAAGTCGCTCGTTTATGTCCAACTCCCTGCTCTACTTGTATGAAGATGCCGAAAATCATCGTTTGACGATGTCCGGTGTTACTTTTGCGGACTTTATCACGTCTATTGATTCAAAAAGTGCCCTGCTTGTCTCAGGAGCCGCTTTCAAATCCATCAAATATTCTTCGCGGACCGCCTTTCATTATGTCGAGGCGCATGAAGTCGAACAATTTGTCCAATCGAATGATGTAGAACGTTTTCCACTGAACGCCATTGATATCCGTTCTTCTCATTCCCTGGATATCCTGACAGATGTTGAAATTGCAGAGCTGTTGTTTTTAATGCATATGAAACGCGGAATGCCTAGTCCATTCATGACTTCCGTCGAAAACGAATGGGCCTATTTCAGTGAGCATGATGGGACACAGGCAACGGCTTATTTAAAAGATTGGCCCAGTATCGAACAAGTCTTATCCACATTAGTGCAACAAAAAATCCGTCGCGAACTCCGTATTCCGACCCTTTCACCTCTTACAGCGGAAATCATCATTAATCTGCGTCAATTGTTACAAAAAGGAATTTTGATCGATTTCACGCATACACGGCAATCGATGTTCACACGTCAAACGACCATTCCGGTTTATATCGCCGGTCGATACGAAGACATGCATGTTCTGAAAGAAGATCTTGAGACAAAAAAAGAATCGATCATCCTTCGTGGTGAGTTGATCCATCGTAAAAAAAATTGGAGTTTGGAGTTACGTTGATCCTAATCACTTTTTTTACTTGATAACAGGATAGTTTTCTCATATTTTTCATACGGTACTTTTTGCTCGTTTTTTGTATAATCCTCTATATGACAATACCATTACTGATTAATCGGAATTTTCACATAAATTAAGACTGGTATCTGGTCCAGACTTCGTTATAATGAGATTAACCTTTTGGAAGTTAGAAGTTGGAACCGCTTTTCTGATGATTTAAATAAGTTTGGATCAACCGAAGGAGGAATTTAGCATGGATCAGTTAAAAGTGAACGGTATCGGTTCATTCACCAAGTTTGCAACGAACGGAAACATCCTGAAATTGAAGGATGCCACAACAGGCGAACTGAAAGTATCGTTGAATGAAGCGAGCTCAATGACTATCTCACCTATTGATGAAGAAACAGGATTATTTATTATCCATGGTCAGCAGCAAGAACCACTCGTGGAACTGACCCTCCCTCGTCAATCGTGCGAAGTCGTTCACGCTTGGCTCCTCCATAAATTAAGACGACAAAAAAAAGGTCGTTTCATGGCGTCTAGCTAAACCACTTACTCCTTTACTTTATCATTCCTGCAACATCCTGCTCATGTCACCGTTAGAGATCTTCTAACCATGACATGGGCTTTTTTTGGTAAAGTCAAAAAATAAACCTTGAAAACAAATGAATTTTCTAAAAATTCTTTCATCACTTCTCATCCGGTGATATAGTGAATAACGTAAAAAAAAACAGGAGGTAAGATATATTATGAGTAAAAAAGATGTCTTTGCTTTAGGTTTTATGATTTTCGCATTATTCTTTGGTGCGGGTAATTTGATTTTCCCTCCTGAACTCGGTGCCCTGGCCGGAACACAGTTCTTTCCTGCAATACTCGGCTTCATTGTTACCGGTGTCGGATTACCTCTGACTGGATTGATTGCTGTCGCATGGGTCGGCGGGGGAATCCGTACACTTGCCCGTCCGCTTCCTAAATTCGTCGGTGCTCTACTGACTTTTGCTTTATATGTCGCCATCGGACCTTTTTTTGGAATTCCACGGACTTCCGTCGTCACGTATGAACTTGGTGTTGTTCCCTTCTTAAGTGGTCCTAGTCAAACGACGCTGTTGATTTCTTCTTCCATTTTCTTTTTAATCACGTTGTATCTTGTCCTTAAACCGGGCAAACTGCTCGATATCATTGGTCGTTTTATCACTCCGTTGTTGCTGTTGGCACTTGCGACACTCAGTATCAGCAGTATCTTAACGCCATTATCGGCAGTTCAACCCCCCGCCTCTTCGTACGATGGTTTTACAGATGCATTCATTCAGGGATTTCTTCAAGGATACTTGACGCTTGACGCTCTCGGCGCTCTTGTATTTGGTGTCATCGTCCTGCATACGCTACATGCCAGAGGTTTAAAAAGTCGAAAAGTCCAATTAAAGACCGTGACACAAGCAGGATTGATTGCTGCACTATCACTGACTCTGGTTTACACCGGACTCGGCTTCATTGGTCGGAATAGTTTTGGAGCAGTCGGGGTAATCAATGGTCCTTCATTATTACAACAATATGCCGAAAGTACATTCGGAACGATTGGTCTAATGATTTTGGGAGTCGCTATTTTGCTTGCCTGTTTAACGACATCTGTTGGTCTTATCACAGCTTTTTCAGAATATATGATGTCGCTCTCAACCCGTCTCACACTTCCGGTCACCGGCATTATCACAACCGTTTTAGGTTTTTCCGTTTCAATTGTCGGACTTGATGCCTTACTTGCGATTGCGGTACCTATCTTGATGTTCCTGTATCCGATTGTCATCGTCCTGATTGGTTTGACCTTTATCCGTTCTTTGCTGAAGAGACCATCACTTGTGTATCGAACCACTTTATCGGTCACGGCCTTGTTCTCTTTATTAAGTGCTCTCCATACGTTAAAAGTTTTGCCTAATCCGATAGTCGCTGTATATTCATTCTTGCCGTTATCCGATAAAAGTTTAGCTTGGCTGTTGCCTGTTTTGATCACCTTCTTCATCAGTTCATCGATTAGACACGTTTCTCCAAATTCTATTCCTCAAAAACAGATTGGCTAGTGATGCGCTTTCATCGCTATGGTATGATTAAAAAAATGAAATTCTACTGGAGGCGTCGCTTTAATGGATAAGATTGCTTGGATTACCGATAGTATGGCTTTTTTCCCATCCGGGGAAGCTGAAAAACTCGGAGTCCATGTCGTACCAACAGTCATCATCATCAACGGAGAATCATACCGGGAATATGCTGATCTGTCGATTGAACAACTGGATCAAAAAATGCGCGAAAATTCTTCTGTCATCCCGACGACTTCACAACCGTCGTTTGGTGAGTTAGTTGAACTTTACGAGCGTTTACAAGCAGACGGTTATGATTATGCGTATGCTGTTCACATCACGAGCGGCTTAAGTGGGACGTATGCCAGTTCTGTCGCCGCTGCGGATGCTGTCGGTTTTAAGTTATATGCCATTGACTCTTACACCGGTGCTACGAATCAACAAAACATGTTACGTCTTTCCATCGAAATGGCGCAAGCTGGTAAGCAGCCGGAAGAAGTCATGCAAGTCTTGGAACAGTTCAAGCACCACTCTCATTTCTATCTGATTATCGGCAACATGGAGACGATGCGTCGAAGTGGTCGTGTTTCCAGCAGTCAATTTTTACTGGCCAACATGCTGAACATTAAACCGATCGTGAAGTTCGACGAGGTCGGTAAACTGGTTCCGTTTAAAAAAGTGCGGTCGATTAAAAAAGCTTTTCACGAAATGTCATTCGAGATCGCTACTAAAATCGAACAGTTTGGTTTATACAATCAGACCCTTTACATCGGCCATACACTTGCGCGGTCTTCTGCCGAACAATTACGCGATTTGCTGCAAACAAAATTGCCACAGATTTCAATCGAAATTACACAGTTTGGTCCATCCATTCTCACGCACGCTGGATCGGAAACCGTTGGTGTGTACTGGTTCGATGATTTGACTGTCAACCTATAAGAAGTAACCTTGAACGACTTCCTTTATTTTGGACGCTGCTCCCGCTTATTAGGTGATTCCGATATTACATCGGAGTCATCTTTTTTAGTGCCCGTATAACAGTCCATCTACACAAAAAAACCGAATGGGACCTTTGAATTAAGTGTCCCCATTCGGGTAAGTGTTATCCTTGCTGCAAATCATTCATTTGTTTAAAGACATCATCAAGCATCGTCGCTTCATCTTCTTGGCGCAAAATCGTCTGATGCGGACGAGTGATTCGTTTTTCCCATGCTTCTGCCGGATAAACGGTCCAATCGAACTGCTCCACTTCCTCTAAATAACGGAGTACCGTTTCCAGAGAAGGGTTTTCTTCGTATTGTCGTAACCAGTTTGCATAACGTTTATCTGGTTTCCCATCCTTCAGTAAGGTTCTACCACTCTCAAGAATAGACCATTTCGGCTTCGCATCAATTTGAAACAACTCCAAATGCCGGAATCCCTCAAACGTGCGGCTCGTAAATGGAATCAAACCGTTCTTTTCAACGAGACGTTTCAATCGCAAATGCGTCCGCATCGTCATGAACCGTTTTTCTTCTCCTACTCGCTCTACTAATAAAGTAGGAACTGCAATCGTCTTCATCGCCGTTTCATCAAAAAGCAGACTGTGATCGATATCAATTAATAACATGACCGGTCTCCTTTTGTTTACGTCGCGATGAGATGAAGGCATAGGACAGACACAAGATGAACGCAGCAAAACAAAAACCACCAACAACATCCGAGAAGTAATGCACGTTCAAGATAATACGTGACGAACCCATTGCTAAAATCAACAGACTAAGAAAGATTCCCAAAATGATTTTCCCGGCCCGATTTAAAAATCGCCAACTCAAAATCAAAAATCCACCGTACACTGCAAAAGCCATTGACGAGTGACCGCTCGGAAAACTGTAGCCGACTCCGCCAACCAATTCATTGAGTGAAGGACGATCCCGGACAAAAAAAGCTTTAGCAACTTGATTGAGAACGGCCACCGCCAAAAAGGATAACAGATACCAAATACTTCCCACCCGATCTCGCCACAGGTAATAACTGATGGCGGTTAACAGAAGTGTCACCGTTACGGCTCCTACTCCTGATCCTAACTGCGTGAACCAACTGACATAGTCAGCCGGGACTTGTTTCGACATGCGATTGGACAGTTGCGCGTCAAATAAAAAATAGCCCGTCAACCGGATGGAGATAGCGATTCCGAGAAAGATGACGAACGCAATTCCTGAAACAGCTAAAGCTTTTCGATTTAGTTTCATCAATACGTCCCTTTCCGTTGCTCAAGTTCTTCGGCCGAATAATCTTCTTTATCACGTAATCGGTGTGCAAGACGTCCAGACGCATTGGCAGCGATGGCTGCTACGATATCATCCATGAAGGTATTGACGCGTCCGTCATCGACCTTTGTATCCAGCTCTTTGATAATCCCGATCTTAGCCTTATCCAAGTAACCAAACGTCGTTACGGCAATCGAACCGTACGTATTGACAGCTCCAATTGCAATCGTCTCGTCGACGCCAAACAATCCTTCATCACTACGAATGATGGATAAAAGCGGTTCAGATAACAATCCTTTTTCGGCTAAAATATCGAGTTCTGCCCCAACGAGAATAGCATGCTGCAACTCCCGTTTTTCGAGAACACGTTCCACGGAGCTGACACAGGTTTCAAGCGTAAGTTCAATCGTGTATGGTGCTTGCATTTGATACACGATTTCAGCAATTGCATGAATCGTAACACCTCGCTCATGCAGCTTATCGATTGCTGCTTGTTTTACTTCTTTAGAATGTGCTTTTTCTTTCATGACAAAATCCACCTCTCTGACAAAGTTCTTCACAAGTATACACGGATTGCTGCTCTCCCCTCAAACTTCTTTGACATCACACCGATAATCCGTCATGATTATCCTGTAAAGCGTTATCATTTCAGGGGAAAGTAGGGGATTTTCGATGAACATCGGGGTAGTTTTGTTTCCATCGAAACGAATTCAGGATTTTGCGAATTCATACCGAAAACGGTACGATTCCAAGTATGCGTTAATCACACCACACATTACGATGCGAGAACGGATCAGTGTCGATGATACCGAACTTGATTCCATCGTAGCTGCTCTCAATCAGGTAGCAGAGCAAACGAAACCGGTTTCACTTCATATCCAAGGCGCTCGGTCTTTCCATCCGACGAATAATGTCTTATTTTTAAAAGTCATGCCGACGGATGAATTGGAACAATTACATCAAGCCTTGCATTCGGGTGATCTTAGTCACACACCGAAGTATGATTTCTTACCTCACATTACAATCGGTCAAGATTTATCCGATGTCGAATTATTCGACGTTCTCGAACGATTGAAAATGGAAGATATCCGTTTCCAAGAAGATGTCACCAAGATGGCTCTTCTGTATGAACTCGAAAATGGTTCATGGAGTGTGTACGAAACGTTCCGATTTACAGGTCAATAACATCAAACTTCCCGGTCGAACTTGCGACCGGGAAGTTTTAGTTCTGGCAAAACCCCATAAGCATTTGCTTGTTCTTCCAGCTCAGCATGATGCGGCTCGACACGCTTGATCGGATTGATGCGGGCGACCGGTTCTGTTTTCCGCTCCAAATCGACTCTGACTTGCCGATTCACATATTGGACTACCGTAAAATCTACTTGGTACATAGAATATCCCTCCCTAAAGTTCAGCTCGTTATTCTGTTATTCCCAAAATCTCTTTAAGAAAAACAAAAAACCAAGGTTTCCCTTGGTTTTAACTGTACAGTTTAGTTCGGAATGAACGAAAATTCTTATTATATTATAAGATATGGAAACCGCTGTCGACGTGAAGAATCTCACCCGTAACACCACTCGACATCTGGGACAAGAGGAATAATCCACTTTGACCAATTTGTTCTGTCGTGACGTTACGGTGAAGTGGTGCCCGCTCTTCAATACTTTCGAGAATCGAATTGAAATCACCGACACCTTTTGCAGAAACCGTTCGGACCGGACCGGCTGAAATCGCGTTGACGCGAACACCCTGCTTTCCGTACTCTGCTGCTAAGTAACGGACACTTGCATCGAGTGCCGCTTTCGCGACGCCCATCACGTTGTAGTTCGGGACCATCTTTTCGCCACCAAGATACGTCAATGTAATAACAGAGGCATCTTCCGTGAAGAAATCTTTTGCCGCTTTCACAACAGCCGTCAAACTGTATGCCGAGATATCGAGTGCTTGCGCAAACTGTTCGCGTGTCACACCTGAGAATTCACCACGTAATGCTTCTTTATCGGCAAAAGCAATTGAGTGAGCGATTCCTGAAATCTGTCCGTGATCGGCATGAATCGTTTCAAATACTTGTGTGATTTCAGCATCACTCGTGACATCACACGTATAATACGTCGCCGGTCGTGAAAGTTCTTGACCTAATTTTTCGAGTGGCGCCTTGAAGCGTTCTCCGACATACGTAAAGGCAAGACTTGCCCCTGCTGCATCAAGAGCACGTGCGATTCCCCATGCGATTGACCGTTGATTGATGACACCCATTACAACATACGTCTTTCCCTCAAGCGAAGGATAAATATTCATTATGAGTTCCCCCTTAAATTAGTACCTGGTAATAACACCTATATCTAGGTTACAAAAACGTAACGCTTCTGTCAACCATCGCTCTTGATATTGCGATTTTGATAAATTACGGTAATATAGAAAGAGACAGAAAGTAGGGATGGAATGAACCGTTTTAAATCATTTACACAACGTTATGATAACACGTTGCTTTTTTTGCTCGGTTGTTTGATGGTCATCAGTGTCATCGCAATCTATACCGCGCAACCTTTCTTACAAGGGGCAATCAGTGAAATCAATTTCATGGCAAAACAGATTCAGTGGTATATCATCGGATTTATCGCACTGTCTGTCGTCATTCTCATCGATTATGAGCAGCTGAAACGTTTTCACTGGTACTTATATGGAGCAGGGATCATCTCCCTGATTGGTCTCGTTGTTTTACGTAATACGCCGTTGGTCGCAAACATTAAAGGGGCGTACGGTTGGTATCAGTTCCCCGTCATCGGAACCGTTCAACCGGCTGAGTTCATGAAGTTTTTTCTGATTGTTACGTTAGCTGCGGTGATTTCGGAACACAATGCCCGGTATGTCCAACATGAACGGGACTTCCTGCTGTTAGTCAAGATGGCCGCGATTACGTTGCTTCCGCTTGCTTTAATCATCATTCAACCTGACTTAGGAATCGGCTTGATTCTCTGCGTCATCTTAGCGTGTGCGATGTTACTGTCCGGCTTGAACTGGAAATGGTTGCTTACTATGTTCGGCTTGTTGACCGTCGCAATTGTCGGATTCTTTTATCTGTTTTATTTCCAGAATGATTTACTCGCCACCTTCTTCCCGGGGCATGCGATGAACCGGATTATGGCTTGGTTACAACCGTTTGAGTATGCGGATGACCTTTCCTATCAGCTGGTCCAATCGATTAACGCCATCGGCTCAGGTCAGATGTTTGGTGTCGGGTACGGAAAACTGCAAGTATCAGTTCCCGAACTGCATACCGATTTTATCTTCACCGCAATCTCAGCTCACTACGGCTTTATCGGTGCAGCCGTCGTTCTAATTATCCTGTTTCTGTTCATCTACCGGTTGATTCAAATCGCGCTGGAAACAGCAGATCCGTTTGGAACGTATATCGTAACGGGTTATGTCGCCATGTTCACATTCCAAATCTTCCAAAACATCGGTATGACAATGGGTGTCTTACCGATCACCGGTCTCCCGCTTCCCTTCATTAGTTACGGAGGGTCGACGATGATTGTTAACTTGGTTGGACTCGGCTTGATCATGGCAATTGCTTCACAGTCCCGTATCTCGATGTTTGATGAAGATTAACTTCAAAAAAGAGTGGCATCCAGTCGGGTGCCACTCTTTTGGTATTCACGAAAGACTTAAGTCGTCCGGCAACGGTGCGACGAATGTCATCACCTCACCTGTCCCCGGATGCGGAAACGTAGCAGATGCGCTGTGTAGTGCTTGTCTCGCAATCAATGGTGTCCCTTTATACATCGTATCTCCGACTAACGGATGACCAAGTGCAGCAAGGTGAACCCGGATTTGATGCGTCCTTCCCGTCTCCAGTTTAATCGTCAATCGGGACAATTCACGCGAAAACGCAGTAATTCGCTCACTCGTTAAGATATGCGTTACTGCCTGTTGACCATCCTCCCGGACCATTCTTTCCATGAAGGAATGATCGGTTTGACCGATCGGAAGATCAATTGTCTGAGGTTTGATTGATCCTTCAATCAACGCCACGTACCGGCGATCGAGCAAACCATTCTGTTGCATCTTGCTCAACTGATGATGCGCAAGGGCATGTTTTGCAAAAACGACCAAACCACTCGTGTCACGGTCCAACCGATTGACGATATGAATCGCGTATGGAATTTGATGTTGCCGGTAATAACCGAGCACGAAATTCGATAATGACCGCTCTGGATGGAGTCGGGACGGAATGGAAGCCATGCCCGGTGGTTTATTGACAATCAACAGCCATTCATCTTCAAAGAGGATATCGAGTTCCCCGCTTGTCGCATGCATGTCCTGAGCAGGCTGTTCTTCCGGAAACCGGACATGAATCCGGTCGCCTTCATGAACGGGCTCGTTGACGTTGACATGTTGTCCATTCCGTAAAATATTCCCGTGGTGCTTGATCGAAACTAACATTTTTCGGGAAATATGGAGGCGTGTCGTACAAAAATGACCGACACTCCAGCCATCTTCAATAGAAGTTACTTGTTGTTCAATTTGAAATGCCATCACGTTACCTCTTTATAATTAACTTCTTTCTTCTGCTAAAAATGATTCTCGGACGCGTTGCCAAAACGGGAAAGAGCGGAATCGGGCGAATTTGACTTTTTTATCGGACACACGACAACGGATTGACTTAACATTTTGATGCACAATCGATGCATAATGATCGTATGTCAATTGAAAATCAATCGGATTGACCGGTTGAATCTCGACATCGTGGTGCTTCGGCAATAACATCGGGGATCCAATCGTCCGGTACACCCGGTTATTGATTGAAGCCATTTCTGTGATCTGGATCGCCTCGAGCGCCGGGTGCACAATGGCCCCGCCCAGTGCTTTATTGTAGGCTGTTGAACCGGATGGGGTTGAAATACACAGACCATCACCACGAAACGTTTCAAAATACTCTCCGCGAATCGACAGATCACAGACCAATGTCTGATTAAAACTTTTAATCGTACATTCGTTTAATGCCAACAGTTTATTCGTCGAACCGTCTGCATAATCGATCGATAATTCAAGTAGCGGATATTCAACGGTCGCTATGTTATCGTCCCCGATGTGTTGAATCAATTCATCCATTTCTTCCGGTCTCCAGTCGGCATAAAAGCCGAGATGCCCGGTATGAATTCCGACCAGCGTGATTTCCTCGACCTGATCCAAATAAGAATGGAAGGCTTGCAACATCGTACCATCCCCGCCGATTGAAATCACGATTTCCGGAGTAACGACGTCTCGATGACTTCCCCGTTCGATCAACGCCTGTTCTACTTGTTCCTTCAGCATATGGGAACGTTCATCGCCCCGAGCCGTAACCGCAAAACGCATCGTCATCCCCCTACTCTTTTGTTCGATTCTTTGCTTCGGTCGCCTCTCGTTCATGTAAAACGACTTGAGCATCTTGTATCTCTACTTTCAGCTGACTCATCTCCGCATCGAGCAGAAACGCTGCTTCAGCCGCACGCCTCAATCGTTCCCGTGTCTCTTCGGGAATGTTCCCCTGATATTTATAATTCAAAGAATGTTCGATCGTCGCCCAAAAATTCATTGCAAGTGTCCGGATTTGAATCTCAACAAGTGTCGGGATTTCTCCTTCAATCGTTTGGACAGGATAAGCAATGATGATGTGGTACGAACGATACCCACTCTCCTTCTTTTGTGTAATGTAGTTGCGTTCCTCGACAATCTTAAAGTCTCCCCGTGAACGTAACAGTTCTAAGACATGGATGATGTCATCCACGAATTGGCACATGATCCGGAGACCTGCTATATCTTGCATATCTTGTTCCAATAACTCGATATCAATCGATTTTCGTTCAGCCTTCTGTAAGATACTCTTTACAGGTTTGACACGTCCTGTGACAAATTCAATCGGTGAATGTTCCCCACGTTGTTGAAATTGTTTTCGAATGGCTTTTAATTTTACTTTTAATTCATCCACTGCGATTTGATACGGTGCGAGAAATAAGTCCCAATTTTCTTTTGTCATCGTTATTGTCACCACTTTTAGTCTAAATTGTTAGTTCAATTCGTTCCACTACACCATTCATGGTATCATATTTTCAAGCATTCAACTAGAAAGGTGTGGTCGGAAATGAG
>CAACWX010001048.1_pt1 | contig 21544 bp, 26 predicted proteins | sample 2275751 | NCBI WGS metagenome assembly CAACWX01 (sample SAMEA5312471, study PRJEB27640) | indoor metagenome | biome: indoor environment; feature: uncontrolled; material: tiles wood | place: Germany | collected 2014-07-07 | reverse complement strand
GACCGGCGGTATGATCATGTTTTCGTGTACCACAATGGAGCCGACTCGTATTATGCCAACCGCGGTTTTCGGACGTACTTCACGCTTTGAACGGTATAAAAGCAGTACTCACTTATGATAGTGGGTACTGCTTTTGCTTACGGGATGATAACTAGCGAGACAGTTCTTTTATTTTCATTGTCTTCTTTTTCCATTGATAATGCATAGTATTTTTCTAATAATGTAGCAAGTTCTGACTGGAATGAATGAAACGTTTCATCTGGTAAATTTAACTTAACCAATGAAAATGTTGCTTTATCCGCTGAATCGGTTGTAATTAGCTTCTCATGATAATTTTTATAGTTTTGTAAAATGTACATAAAATAGAACGAGACAAAATTAACCTTCTCCTCATATGTCGCTGAAGCCCAGTCCTCATCTTTAATTTTGTATCCGGATGTATTCAATGCATAAATTTTTTCTTCGACTTTTCCGACACGTTGAAGCCTAACCACTTTCAATAAAGAATCTTGAAGCATCGCGTTCACATGGCGATATAGCGTAGCTTGTGGAACATCTGAGAGTAACTTATTCAGTTGCATAATGGATAATCCATTATCACGGTCAATTAATTCCAATGCAATTTTGAACCTGATTTGATTTTTAAATAAATCTAAATTCATTTTATCTATCCTTTCGTTAAACAGTATATTTGTTACGTCACCTTGTCCTGATAGTCTCTTTTTTAAAATATCATCTTGTGCCAACTGTTTTTGGCTATCCTTGCTACATGAACATACCATATGTCTACATGATGTTTAAAATTTCATTGAGTCCATAAAAAGTAAAAAACTAGTTGACTTATTAATTATCATTATTGATAATGATAATAGAAAGAGGTGATTAAATGAACACAAGTATCACACCTTTATTAGAAATCGATTGGCTTCAACTACTTCCTCTGATCCTCCCCATTCTTTTCCTAAATGTATTGTTGATTGGAATCACCCTCTTCGATTGGTATAAAAGAAAAAATCAAATTGTTCTGCCTTACTTGTGGCTATGGATCATTGTCAGTATGCAAATGGTTGGTCCAATTCTCTACTTGATGATAGGAAGGAGAAACGTCCGTCATGATTACGATTCATAATCTGCATAAAACGATTGATAAACAAAAGATTCTCGATGGGATCAATCTTTCGATTGAGGATAACGAATGTATCGGATTGCTTGGCCCAAATGGCGCAGGCAAAACAACGCTGATCAAATGTCTGATGGGAATCCTTTCGTATGAATCAGGCGATATTACATTTCATTCTCAGCCAATTGAAGTTTATAAAAAACAGATCGGTTACTTATCTCAATACACAGATTTCAAACCGTGGATGACTTGCCAAGAGTCACTGTTCTTTTTTGGAAAATTGTCCGGCATAAAAAAAGATATCTTGAAGAATCGCATTTCAGAAACTTTAAAGGAAGTTGGTCTTCAGGACAAACAAGACGTTCAGGTGGAACAATTATCGGGAGGGATGAAACAACGTCTCGGAATTGCGCAAGCCATCTTGCATGAGCCCCAGTTTTTAATTTTAGACGAACCTGTCGCCTCCCTAGATCCAATCGGCCGAAATGAAATTCGAAAGTTAATCGGTCGTTTGAAGCAACGGATGACGATTTTGTTATCGACGCATATACTGCATGATACCCAAGATATTTGTGACCGTTATGTCATCATGAAAAACGGTCGTATCATCAAACACCTATTCCAAAAGGATCAAACAATTAATCCTAAACAGTTACGCATCAAGTTCAGGGATGCTGTACATGTAGATCAAATACGGGAATTTTTCCCATCCGTCATTGTGGAAAAGTTATCAGCCGCCACATTCCTCATCACAGGAACACAAGCGTTTGACCTAAAGAAAGTCTTAACCGTCTGTTCTCTAAAACACATTGACCTGATATCAATTGGTTTCCATGAAATAGGACTGGAAGATGTGTTTCTCGAACTGGCGGCGGATTTATGAACCATTTAGCGACGCTTGTGCGGGTAGAATTAACGGAGGCTGCAAAGGAATATAAATACGTTTGGTTAACGGTTTTTTTTGTTCTACTTGGTTTAACCCAACCTTTGATTAATCTGTATATGGACATCATTTTGCAACAGTTAGGCGGTTCGATTGGAGTCATCCTGGATCCGAACAAGCTAGATCCCACTCCGAGTGAAATTTTTTTATCAACAATCTCTGGTCAATTTGATCAAATCGGTCTGATCATCCTGCTGATCAGCTTCATGGGACTGATTGCAACGGACCGTCAAAACGGGATGCAGGATTTTATTCTGACACGCCCGGTATCCATACATTGTTATGTATATGCCAAACTGATCGCCCATTGGTTCATCAGTATGTTCAGTATCGGATTTGGAATCCTGACATCCTATATCTGCACGGTATACTTATTCGGTTCGTTCTCGATTACAAAACTGATTTTATTTTCTGTTCTATACAGCATATGGATTCTTTACCTTACCAGTCTTGTCATTGTGATTAGCGTCTATGTAAAGCATCAGGTTTTGATTGCTGTTTCAGCCATCGGAATCAGCTTTTTCCTCCTGCTCATCAAGAACGTTGATCTTGCGTTTTCCGATTTGTTACCCTCGTCCATCTTAAACGTGGCGGAACATCAACTAGTGGCAACATACGATGTTTCCTATTTAAGTATCGTCTCTTGTCTGGTATTGATTTTTTGCAACTTACTATGGGCTAGCAAAAAGCTGAAAAATTGACTGTCTTCCTATCTGTCGTCTCAAGGTTACGAAAATACGGTACCCGCTTTGGCAGGTGCCGTATTTGATATTTTTAGGACTTCCAGAAATTAAAATGGGATTTTTTTGTATATTTAAATTCGGTTGTTTACTATACTTTAATGTATCTCATTTTACAGATCATTCCATTGTTGAATCAAAAGAATACATACATAAGGCATAGGTAAATTTGATTTGAAGAAATCCGGCTGAATCGAGACGCTGGAATCGATTCGGACAAAAGATGGCGCCCTTTTTTGCGACCGGCGGTATGATCACATTTTTGTCTATCACAATGGAGCGGACTCCTATTATGCCAATCGGGGGTTTCGGACGTATCTAGTGCTTTAAGTCTTAAGAAGTGGATTAGAGCAGATGGATTTTATAGCTTTATTCTAATTGTTAAGAGACACAAACTTGGAGACCAATTCATCAAAACACGAAAGGAGCATTGTTCATTTGCACCCTTCCTATCAAAAGCTGCTTTCCTACGTAAGCGAGATTAAGCATCTAAATCATAGCAGTGCTGCAGCGGTAGTTATCATGCAGAATGATCAAATCATTTTAGAACATTATGAAGGAGTTCACGGTAACGAAAATTCGAATTTGATTGGTATAGATTCCATGTTCAATATTGCTTCCGCTCGTAAAAGTTATTTAGCGTTAGCAATTGGTTATGCGTTGTATGAAAAAAAAATTCACAGTCTTGATGATTGTGTCTCGAAATACTTGAAAAACTACGATCAACAGATTTTTCAAGGAATGACCATTCGGCATCTGGTCACCCACTCACATGGTTTAGATGAACGAGATGACGGATCGATTTACAGGGAGTTCGCTGCAGGTGAAAGTTGGGCCTACCGTGGAATCAATATCCGGATTATCACGGAACTGTTTAAGTATCTATATGGCTATGATTTCACTCAATTATTGAAGGAGCGCGTCTTCACTCCATTAGGATTTAAATCTACCGAATGGTCAACAGAGGAGTCGGAAGCTTTGGTCAAAGTCATCGATGACCCTGAGCAGAAGGCAACGTTCCAGTTGTACCCGTATGATGACGGAATGGGTTCAAATCTGCACACGACTGCAAAAGAATTTGCGTTATGGGGAAATCTTCATTTAAATATGGGACGTCATGACGGAATTCAAGTTGTTCCGGAGGAAGTCATTCGAATCTGTACATCCATTCAAAGTCTTCAGTACGATGATGGACGACTTCCTGCCAATGGATTGTTTTGGTACGTGCAAGACGAAGCAAAGGAAAGAAGTGAGATAGGAGAACGTGTTCCAAAGGGTTCTTATCAAATTCTTGGAAACACTGGTCCACTCTTACTCGTAGTACCCGAAAGTCAGCTTGTTGTTGTGAGGATGTATAATAAACGGTATAACTATGGCGGTAAGAACTATCTCCACTATCTTCGTGAGTTTAGTAATAGAGCCTCGGACGCGTTTGCGATTCCGACATGCTCAAAAATGCATCGACTATGAACACAAAAAGGTCAGCAAAACACGAACTGTTTTGCTGACCTTTTTGCCGTGGAATGAGAAAATCTTTTATCTTTCCAGAAAGCGTCACCTTGCTGATCAATATACTCCTATCGCTCAGTATAATATCAAGAAAGTAAATATGTGAATTGTCATTTTTTGTATGTATTATTCAAGGAATTTGCTATAATTTAGTGTGTTCTATTAGCATCTCATCTACATTATCACGCATACATACGTTTTGATACGAGCTGAAGCATTAAAAATAAGGCAGGTGAAGCTTTTGTTGTGGTTTGGAATGACAATTGGGATTGGATTGACCCTCCTATGTTGTTGGATATTCAAAAAGATGCGTCCGCTGTCTCCACCTTCGACGATTACCGCATTCGGGAACCATTCCAAAGACATCATGTATATCTTTGAAGTCAGACCGGTCTATCGCTTTCGTTATATCAGTCCTTCTCTCGATGAACATATCGGTGTTGGAACGGTTGAAGCGAGTTATGCCGACCCGTCCGATTGTTTCGACCGGATTCATCCGGATGATCTCGAGATTTTAATGTCGAAAATCTCGGGTAACTGCAACTACGATGAACCGTTCCTGCAACGCTGGCGGACGAATGACGGTACATATATTTGGTTTGAAGAATATACGACTCCGATTTATGAGAACGGCGAAATCGTTGCCGTTCAAGGTGTGATCCGGAACATGAATGCAGCGAAGGCCAAACAGCAGGAACTCGAGCAACTGTGTCAACGTGATACGTTGACCGGTCTCTACAATCGCCATGCATTCGACTGCTTGATCGAAGAGATGATATCCTCTGAGGCCATTCCGCTGGGTGTCCTCACGCTGGATCTGAACGATCTAAAACGGGTCAATGACCGGTTTGGTCATATCGCAGGTGATGCGTTGCTCCAACAGACGGCCCTTTGCTTAAGCCGTTTCAGCCAAGAAGCGTTCCGTCTCGGGGGAGATGAATTCGTCATCGTCTGCCAGGGGTACACGGAACAGCAGTGTCGCCATTTACTGGAACAATTACGGAGCGAGTTCCTCAAACATGACCTGTCGATTGCCGTTGGGTTTGCGTATGATGAAGCAACAACCGATGTAGTAACCGTGTTTCAAAAAGCGGATCAAGCGATGTACAGTGAGAAGCAGCGGACTAAATCACTGGTTGGACTGAACTAAGATGCTCCGTTTCATTGCAACACGTCCTTTACTGGAGTTTGGTCGAGCTGTCGGATTGCCGCGATGACAAGTTCCGGTCGGTCGAGGTGAACGGCATGGCCTGCTCCTTCAGCAAACCGAATCGTTGCCGTTTTTGTCAGGTTCGCCTGTCGTAATATGAGTTGATGCCACGTCTCTTCCAGCTGACGAACTTCCGTTTCCGGTAATCCGTCCTGCAGTCCTTCGGCAATGGCTTGCCTCTGGTCCCGTCCGATGACAATCAGCGGCAAGTCGGGAAACGTGTTTCTTTTTATCCGTTGTGCATCCATTTTCCAGTGTGTGACTTCGGTCGCCATCATCGCATACAGTGCCGGTTCGGTTTGGAAGTCAAGCAATGCCGACTGAATCGTCTTCGGTAATCGATGTTGCGCCGGCGTCAGTACCGGTTGAACCAAACGACGCAACTGATCGTTCGTTTGTGTCGCATAATACCGGCATTGTTTGATCCAAGTGGCATCGGATGACAGGGTGTCAAGCTCCGGTGTATCAAGAGTATCCAGTTCGTGTAAGTCAACCGACGTCGAATCGACCAAAAGCAACCCTTTTAATTGATCGGGATGACGGATCGCAAACTCTTGCGCAATCAGTCCCCCGTAGGAATGGCCGACCAGGAGAATCGGTTCGTCTACGTTGCAATGGGTCAATAGTGTCTTTAGTTGTTGAACAGCGTGACTGGTCCGGTGAACCCCGTCCCCTTCCCGCCATGAATGCCGGTGGAAGCTGAGCACCCGGTTGGTTGTTTGAAGTGTTTGGACAATCTCATACCATTCATGATAGGAACAGCCCATTCCGGTCAAAATCACGATTGGTGTTCCGGCTGTTTGTGTATCCAGATACTGTACTGGGTTAAATGAAGATGTTTTTGTTTGCATGTGATTCTCCTTGTGCAATCAGTTTAACGAAATAGACGAATATAGATATTGATGTTCTGTACAGATGTAAGATATCCTGTTCGATTATTGTAATTGATATTAAATTAATAATACGGTAATTGAAATATATAGAATGAATAGGAGTTGCTATTTCATGACCCTCTCCGCTGTTTTATTTGATCTCGACGAGACGTTACTTGATCGTACGACTTCTTTGCAGCTCTTTTTGAAATCTCAACATGCTCGTCTGATTGCGCCCGTTTCAACTTGTACACTTGACGCTTATCAAACCCTCTTTCTGACCTTTGATCAAAACGGTCTCGTCTGGAAGGATGTCGTTTATCAAAAACTAATCACCCACTTTCAGTTTGAAGGTGTCACTGCTACTGAGTTGTTACAAGATTATCTCTCGTCGTTTGCCTCAAGCAGTGTCTTGTTTCCTCAAACGCTCGACCTTTTGCAACGTCTATCACAAACATATCGCCTTGGGCTCATAACGAACGGTCGGAGTGACTTGCAACGATCGGTCATCGCCCACCATCAATTGCAGACATTTTTTGATCCGATCCTGATTTCGGAAGAAGTTGGTCTTGCGAAACCCGATCCCGCTTTGTTCCTCCGTCCCGTACAAGACTGGGGAGTCACACCGGAACAGGTCCTGTTTATCGGGGATTATCCACTGCATGATATCAAAGGAGCAGAAGCAGTTGGCATGACGGCGGTATTAAAAAGTAATCAACCGGTCGTCAATAGTCCGTCCTCCTACACTGTGAACGATTGGTCGGAACTCGAACCCATTCTTATACAGCTTAACTCAGAAAGAAGGTCACGCTTATGACAACTGCCTATCAGATCCGCCCGTACCAAGATCAGGACTTCCCCGCTATTCAGCGCTTAAATGCTGCGGAAGGCTGGAACCAGCTCGTCCGTCTCCATGAACGGACCCAACTCGCTTGGCAACACTCAAACGCTGCGCTTGTCGTCGAACATGCGGGGGAGGTCATAGGTTATGTCCGCGGAATGACAGACACTCAGGTCACGTTGTACATCTGTGAATTACTGATTGATGCTGAATTCCGGGGGCAAGGTATCGCGCAACAGCTGTTCGCCCGTCTTCATGACTGGTATCCGACGACCCGGATTGAGGTCCTGGCGTCAAGCAGCTCGGAAAGTTTTTACCGCGGTCAGGCGTTCCGCCCGTTTTACGGCTTTCGGAAGTCCTTTGAGTAATTGGTGTTACTGGTTCAACTGCTCCCAGACATCATCAAATACTGGCCCGTTGACGGCAAAGTAAAGGTCGAGCGGTTCATAATAAACATAGCCTTCACGAATCAACCGGAATTGGTTCGTCACCCCGTCTGCCATCGTCACGTTCAGAATCCGCAGATCGGTGTCATTTTGATACTCGACGACATCCGCCGCAAGATCCGACTCGCGTAACGGAACCGCCTTGCTCAATTCAGCAAATAATTGACGCAGCCGGGATCCTGCGGAAATCGGTTCCGAGTTGGTCGATTCCCATGTCGAGAACGTTTGATAATTAGCACGAAGAATTGTCTGTTGCAGGTGAAGCTGTTGGAAATAATCCGGACGGAATGTCGACCGGTCCAGCACGCGGACGATTTCAGCCCCGTCCTCCTGTCCGACCGCGAGCAGTCGGATCGCGGGATCATATCCTTTTACGACGTAAATCGTATAATTCTCTAGATTCGATCCAAGTGATTGCTTGACGTTAACGGCTTCCGCGCCTTCGGTCCAGGTATTTTTGGAGACACCTAACTTTTGTCCACGCAACTGAAACTCCGTTTCTTCGGCGATTGTCGTATCACTTTGCAGGTATATCGCTTTCTGGTAGACAAGTCCTGGAATCATCGAGGCGGTCGATTGGTCGATCGGCGGCTGGATCCAGGATTCAATCCGATCATATTGCAACAGACCGATCAGCAGACTAGCTGCTAAAATCAGTTGCGGTAAACGATGTTTCCGTTTTTTCCGGCGGAGTCCCTGCTCCATCCGGGCGTGAACGGTATCCGGTACGGGAATGTCTTTTAATGCTGTCTCAAGTTGCTGTTTCATCCGGACTCTCCTCCTTTCGCTTGATGGCGTTGTAGTTTTTGAATCGCCCGGTATAACGTACTTTTCACCGTACTGATCGGAATGTCGAGTAAACCAGCAATTTCCTGAAAGGAATAATCGGCTTGATACCGTAACGTGACTAACGACCGTTCCTTGACATCGAGTCGTTCAAGTAAATCAGTCAGGTACAGTTGATCAACGACTACATGTTCAAACGACGGGATTTGCGGCTCACCCCTATCCTGTGCCGTATCGTTTGTCCAGACCAGCACTTGGTATTTCTTAAGATGATCGAGTGCTGCATTGATCGTGATCCGGGTCAGCCAAGTCTTAAAATAGGTGACATCCTGCAGTGACTTTCGGTACTTCCAGGCGCGAAAAGCGACTTCCTGCACGTTTTCGAGCGCTTCCTGCTCGTGTTTTAAATACAGATACGACATCCGGTAAATATAGCGTTCTTCGGCATATAACGCTGCGAGAAACACATCATCCGTCCAACTCCCGGCGATTTTTTTACGGAACACGGCACTCCTCCCTTTCCTTTCTATATCATTAGACTGATTATGTACCATTTTAGTTTCAAAAATCTGTAAAAAATATAAGACAGGGGGATCTTCAAATGAATTTTTACACGGCTAGTAGCTTCCGTAACATCGAAGACGTCCGTTTCATAAACGACCAACTGATCAAGCGAGGTCATCACCTGACGTACGACTGGACACAATCGGAACGGGTAGAAACAGTGGCAGAGCTGAACCGAATTGGACAACTGGAACTGGACGCCGTTCAGGCAAGTGATTATTTGATTTTGGTCCTGCCTGCCGGTAAAGGCAGCCACGTCGAGCTCGGGATTGCTCTGACTGTCCAGATTCCGGTGTTCCTTTGTATGCTCGATTCGACGAGTTGGACCGGTTCGGAAGCGAGCACGTTTTATCATGTCTGTGATGTCAGACCGTGCTTCGGTCAGGTCAATGACTGGGTCCGGACCATCCTCGACGCGATGGCTGAGCGGACAGTCCAATGAGACGCGTCGTTCTTCTGACCGTCGGCAAGACACATGCCGGAAAATCATCGTTTGCCGACCGCTTGTCCCGGTTGTATCCATCGTTTCTTGTCATTGATCAAGACGTGCATGCCCGTTTCCTGAACACCCATTATCAAAAATTGTTACCGCTCGACGGTCCAAACCGCCTAAAGCATCAACTGACGGATACGATTGTCGAACATGCACGTCTTCAGTCTGACCTGGATCTGATTGTCTGCAATGCCAATCTGACAAAAAAACAGCGCATCCGCTTGTTGCAACAGTTTCCAAAGGACCAGTTCCGGACGATTCTCGTTCACTTTGACCTTGCCGAAGAAGTCCTGTTGGCGCGGGTTGCCGCTTCCACAAAAAATCGGGCGGAAATCCGCGGTGCAGAAGATTACCGGCAGATCTTGTCCCGTCAACGATTGGAACGTCCTGAACCGGATGAGGCGGATCAGGTGATCCGGATCCGTACGCAAACCGACATCGAGTCTTTTCTGCAGGACACTGCCTGGTTCATGAATAAGGAGTCGAAAGGACCTGTTTGAGCAAACGGCTCAAGCAGGTCCTTTTTGCGGTATTTGAATTTTGGCAGACGTTCCTTGACCGGGGGTGCTGTCAAGAGTCACTGTCCCGCCGTGTAATTCGACGATCCGTTTGACAATCGACAAACCAAGTCCGTGACCATCCGTTGTCCGTGAGGTCTCGCCCTGATAAAAACGGTCAAACACGAATGGGAGTTCCGCCGCCGAAATGCCTTTTCCTTGATCGATGATGGTCAACGTCACATCCGTTGCTTTTGTCAGCCGAATCGACAGGACGCCGTTTGCAGGTGAGAAAAAGACCGCATTTTGCAGAAGATTGAGTAAAACCTGTTGCATCAGTTCCTCTTCCCAGACGACCGTCACTTCCGCCAACTCGAGATCGAGGATCAGATGTTTGTCTGTCCATTGGGATTCCAGTAACAGCAAAGCACGACGGACCTGCTCATCAAAACGATAGGCTTTCCGCTGGATGATTGACTGGTGATCAAGCCGCGATAACCGGACAAGATTCGAGGTCAGGCGGGACAGACGGTCACTTTCCTGTGCGATGATCCGGATGTAATGCTGTTGCTTGTCTTCCGGAAGACCGGGCTGTGCCAGTAACCGGCTGAACCCGTGGATCGATGCGATCGGTGTCTTCAGTTCATGGGAAATCGCCGCCGCCAAATCTTTTGCCAAATACTCGTTTCGTTGCAAGGCGACGGTCATCTGGTTAAAGTTCTGAATCAAGTTCGCGACTTCATCACTCCCCTGATCCGGAATCTGAATATCGTAGTTGCCTTGCGTCACTTCAACAGCAGCTTCACTGATCCGTTTGATCCGTCGGGTCACGAGCCGGACGGCAAACCAGGTCAGGAAGAAGGCGACGGCAATCGTCAGACCGATTCCAAACAAGGACGAGTTGCGAATACTTGAGACAAGGTCCTGGTCCGGGTTCGGTGTCGCCACCAAGTAACGTTCGCCGACCTGCCGAATATGAAGCGGGCGCTCCGAAAAGGTTCCGGCGACAGCCACTTCTCCTTTCCGGCGAAGCGTCTCTGTTTCAGTTTCAGACAGTGAAACCATCGTTTGTAAACGGTCGGCCGAGACTTCCGTCGTCTCGATCACCGATTGTTCGACGTAGCGGCTGGCTGAAGCGAAGGACAGTTCTTGTTCGACCATCAACCGTTCGACGGTACTCGTCCGTTCCGCCAGTTGTTGTGCGACGTCTTGGCGGACCGAATCGAATTGGAAAAAGAACGTCGCCCCGAGCGGAATCAATAACGGCAACAGCAGCAAGCCAAACAAGATGAGGAAAAACCGACCGGAGATCGACTGGAAAAACGGCTTCATAACACGACCCCTTTGTAGCCGAGTCCCCAGACCGTCTCGATCGTGAAGGCTTGGTAATGACTGAATTTATCCCGTAACCGTTTGACATGGACATCAACCGTCCGGCTGTCACTTTCAACATCATATCCCCAAATCTCATCCATTAACTGTTGGCGTGTGAAAATCTGTTTCGGTTGGGACAACAGACGATAGAGCAATTGAAATTCCTTTTGCGGTAACGTAAGTTCGCCGTCCGGTGTGACGACGGTCGCATCCCGCATCCGTAACGTCAACGTCTTCACAACAAGTTCCTGTGTCGCGACGATTTTCGATCGCCGAAGCAAAGCATGAATCCGTAACAGCCATTCATCAAGGTCTACCGGCTTGACCAGATAATCATCGACGCCGGTCACGAATCCTGCTTCCTTATCAGCAAACGTATCGAGGACCGTCAGCATCAAAATCGGCAGATCATAACCGGCTTGGCGCAACGCATGGACGAGTTCGATGCCCGAGACATGAGGCATCATGACGTCCGTGACCAGCAGATCAATGTGTTGTTCGTCAAAGCAGGCAAGCGCTTGTGCTCCGTCTGCGGCTTCGATCGTCCGGAATCCTGCCGCACGTAAAGTCTCGCCTAACAGGTACCGGACATGTGGATCATCTTCTGCAATCAGGATGGTAACCATCCCACACCTCCTTTACGCATTGCGCAGACCGATTTCCGTCGTCCGCTCCGTGACCGAGACGAGCATCATGTTCATGATTCCGATGCCGCCGACAAACAAGGAAATCGAGGCGATCCCGGTCAACAGCAACGATAACATCGTATTGATTTGATCAATTGAATCGAGGGCTTCATCAAGACTGACGATTGTATAGCGGTCTTCTTGTTCATTATAGAATTGATACATTTTCGCTGACAGATCCCGTTTGACGGTCGCGACGTCGGCCGACTCCTTCTTGAAGACATCAACTTGTTGCACCGTGTCGATGTCAAGCGTCCGCAGTGCCGTCGTATACGGAATCACGACTTCCTCCGAGTCGGCATCACTCACGCCGATGACCTGATACGTCAAACCGTTCAGGAACAGCGACTGTCCGACCGGTTCCTGTCCCGGAAAAAGTGTCCGGGCGACGGACGGACTGATGACGGCGACGACGGTTTCCTGCTCGACATCAGCAATCGTGATTTCTCTCCCCTGCGTGACATCGGCCGACTCCTGATAATAGATGTGATTGCGGCCGCTGATCGTCACGTCATCGAGTCGGGCGTCTGCCGACCGCACCGATAATTGAGTCGTCAACGTCGGGGAAATACCGCGTGTCCCGTCGACTTGATTTAACTCTTCCAGTTGCCCTTGGGATAATCCTGCTTTTAACGGAGACGTCGTCGTTTGAATCGTCAATTTGTTGGCCCCGAACGTCGAGACTTCGGCATTGATCGAGGCCGTCGCCCCGTTGACGATTGAAATCAGGGCGATGATCGAAGCGACACCGATGATGACGCCGAGTGTCGTCAAAAAGGACCGCATTTTATGGTGGACGATATTCGTCCAGGCCATCCGAAAGGTTTCGCGTATCATGGATGACTCGCCTCCTGTACCTGTCCGTCTTCAATCCGGACGATTCGTTTCGCCTGTTTCGCAATCGTAATGTCGTGGGTGATCATGACGATTGTTTTCCCTTCATCCGCCAATTCCTGAAACAAGCCCATGATTTGCTGGCCGGTCTTTTGGTCGAGTGCACCGGTCGGTTCATCCGCCAGCAGCAGCGTCGGTTTCGTGACGAGTGCCCGGGCAATCGCGACCCGTTGCTGTTGCCCGCCGGACAACTGATGCGGATAGACACTCCCCTTTTCCCCGAGTCCGACCCGGGTCAGCAAATCGACCGATCGCTGGCGTCGTTCTTTTGGCGAGACACCCGCATAAATCAGCGGCAACTCGATGTTTTGCAAAACCGTCAATCGCGGTAAGAGTTGGAACTGTTGAAAGATGAAGCCGACTTCCTGATTCCGGATTCGGGCAAGTTCATCTTCTGACAGTTGACTGACATCCTGGTGTTGCAGATGATAGTTGCCGCTCGACGGGATGTCGAGACAGCCGATGATGTTCATCAAGGTCGACTTACCGGATCCCGACGGACCGAGGATCGTCACGTATTCCCCGGCCTCGATCGATAAATCCACATCTCTCAAGACCGTTTGTCGGTTATCGCCTGCTCCGTAAGCTTTCGTAATCTGTTTCAACTCGACGACGGCCATTACGATGCACCTCCCGGAGGAGTCGGTAACAGACCTGAACTGCCTTGTTCGGTCGGCAACACGATATAGTCATCAACGGACAGACCTTGTTTGATTTCAATGTCTTGCCCGTCCGTCACTCCGGTCGTGATGAACCGGCGGACAACTTCGCCTTCTTCTTCGACGTAGACGTACGGACGGTCATTTTCCGTATACTCGACGACATCGAGTGACAAGACGGCCGCCTCCTTGACCAATTGTTTGTTGATGCGGGCCTCGACGGTCATGCCGACACGCAGTTGGTCCGGCTCATCGATCGTGACGTCCGCCGTGAAATACGATAATCCATTTTCCATGACCGCTTCTTTACCGACCGATTCCACTGTACCGTCTACCATTTCATCCAAGCCGTTTACACGCAACTCAACCGACTGATCTTGTTTGAGGCGATGGATATCCTGTTCGTCGACCTTCAGTTGAACGGTCAAGTCTCTGTAGTCCGTAATGACAGCGAGTGACGTGTTGGGTCCGTAACTAGCGTTTGGTTCAACTTCAAGCTTGGCGATCTCACCCGTGATCGGGGCTTGATACGTTTTGCCACTCACGCTTGAAAACAAAGTGTCCCCCGCTTTGACTTGTTGTCCGACTTTAACCTCGACCGCCTTAACTTCGACCAGCTCATTACTGACGACCGTACTACGCTTATCGGCCATGACTTGACCCGTGAAATGATAATACGTCTGCAATGTTTTTTGTTTGACTTGCTCCCGTTTTAATCCATCCGCTGACGATTGTTGCTCCATCGCTGCGACACCGGCTGTCCCGATCAGCAGGAGGACTAGCAATCCGATCCACCATTTTCGTTTTTTTGTCTGCTTCATCTGTTTGTTCCTCCCTTGTCTTGAATACTCATACTGTAGAAGGAAGTTATGAACCAATTATGAATTCCGGTGGCGTTTCATCAAGAAAATCTTTTTTCTTCAATAGACAAAATTTTCAAATAATATTACACTTATTTTACCTTAATTTGTAAAAGGAGTGGTTTGGTGGATATTTTGGTCAAAGATGTTTCGCATACCTTCAGCCAGGCAGGCTTACAGAGTGAAGTCTTAAAAGCGTTGACCTGTCAGTTTTCCGCGAGTGACATCACCGCCCTTGTCGGTCCGTCCGGCTCAGGGAAATCAACGTTTTTAAGTCTGATCGGCTCGCTCGACCGGCCGACATCGGGGCAAATCGACTATGACGGACAAGACATCACGAAGTGGAAGAACCGGCAATTATCAAAATTTCGGGCGCAGGAAATCGGCTTCGTGTTCCAACAGTTTCACCTTTTGCCCGCTTTGACGGTCAAAGAAAATCTGCTCGTTCCCTTACTGAAACAAAAAACCGGCTTCAACAAAGAAGACCGGATTGCAGAAATCTTGGAAAAAGTCGGACTGACAGCGAAACAGGATGCCTTGCCGGCGCAATTGTCCGGCGGGCAACAGCAACGGGTCGCGATCGCCCGAGCCCTGATCAATCGCCCGCGCTGGATTCTCGCCGACGAACCGACCGGTAACCTCGACTCGGTCAACGGGGAGATGATCTTTCAACTGTTGCTCGATCTGCATCAGGAAGAACAATGCGGCATCCTGTTCGTCACGCACGATTTGGCCCTGGCCGAACGGGCGGACCGGATTGTATTCATGCAGGATGGACAGATTGTTGAAGACCGGCGGAAGCAAACCGTTCGGAGTGTGTGAAGACGATTCATGGAGGCGAGGTGCGATTCATCAAAACGTTCCGTTCCAAACTCATTGTATGCGTAATTAGTTCATTTGCAGTCTTTTTTCTGCTGTCATTTGCGGCACAATCGGTTTATCAATCGTTACGGCAAGCAGACTTTTCCGAACAGGAAACGACGATAAAACGGGGATGTGGAAAAGATTCGTTGTCGAATCGGTTTTTTTCAAAATATAACTGTTCCGAAGGGATCATTAGAGAAGATTCCGAGGGGGAAGTTCTTGGGGGGGCGACAAGGAAAACGGAAAAGATCGAAGGTGCTTCACGCGGAAAAGTAAAAACGGCTGAATCGGCCTCTTTCTTCGAAACTACCAAGGAAGCCGCCCGTTCCAAGTCGTCCTATTGGTTATGGGCAGGTCTGTTGCTTGCCGGGTTTTTCATCTATCGTCGTTTTAACCGCCGACAGTTTCGGAACCGTCCGCTTACCGGGCTTTCCGCAAAGACAAGCAAAACTGTTTTAACCCAACCGTTTTCCGTCCATTCGACGAATAAGACAAGAAATTCCGAGCCACCGCAGGAATCTGTCCGGCTGCTCCTATTCGACTTCAATCAGCAATTGCCAAAGTCCCTGCAACGCCGGTATTACGAGTCACTGACGGAATGGACCGAACGGATTCATCTGTCGACGCCGCTCGCCCCCTATCTAGTTACCCGGTATGCGACGGAGGCGGATTGTAAGGAACTTGATGCAAACGAACTCCATCGTTTCCAACAGGATTTGACAACGTATTTACGCCAGCAATCTTCCCATTACTGAATAAAGGAGAATCCCTATGCTACGTTTCGTTTTGAATCACTGGCGCCGGCAACGTTTTAAGTTCATTCTGACGCTTGTCGGAGCGCTCATCATCAGTGCCGGACTCAGTCTGATGTTCAACCTGACAGACTCCAGTCAAGGCACGGTCGAACAGACGTTACAGAAAAAATGGTCGTCCGCTTACGATATCGTCGTCCGCCCGAAAGGCAGTCAAATGACGACCGAATCTAATAATCTATTGGAACCCAATTATCTAAACGGTATCAACGGTGGGATTTCCTTTAAGCAATATGAAGCAATCAAACAGATGAAAGAAATTGATATTGCGGCACCGGTAGCGGTGATGGGCTACGTTAATTCTTCTACTACATTCAAGAATGCATTAAAGTTTCCTACCGAACCCGGTATGTACCGTCTAACAGAGACAAATTATATACAAAATGGGTTTACGAGAGAACGTCAATCGCAAACCGTCATTCATATCTCTCAAGGTACGGAAGTAGATGTTCCGAAAAATGCTTCTTTTTTCAATGAACCCATTGAATCTTTTAAAAATGCAATTGCAAGAAATCCGGTGTTAATTGTTGGAATCGACCCTGTCGAGGAAGCTCGTCTCGTTGGATTAGATCAAAGTGTTCGTTCAAATAATAAATCTCGATATTTCAAAAATACTGATCATCACGAATCCGGTGATTACCCTGACGAACATATTGTTCCAGTTTTAATTAATCCCAATTCCTTCAACAAAGGAAGTTATGAATATACAATCGAAAAATTAGATGCCCCCTTTAAATCAGATCAGGACCAGCAAAAGCTGATTGATGGATTAATAAAAAAACAGCCGAAACGTTCGGTTCTTAATTCAGCTTTATCTACGTATCCTGCAAAGAGAATACAGCATCTAAAAATTCCAACATCTAAAGTTGAAGAAACTTATTTACAAACATTGATTGGAAAGACAAATTCCACATATCTTGATATGGATAGTGCCGAAGGAGCACAGCTTCTGTATAAATCCGGACCTCTCTCGTTCAAGTCAGCAACTAGTCCATATTCAAGTCGTTGGAGCACTGCCTATGAAGTATCTGCTTCGCCAACTAAAATCAAAAATTGGACGTATGGTACACAATTTTTCCCAAAGAAAGGGTTCCGTCCCCTTGTATCAACTGGACGAAAGGTAGAAAAGCCAAAACCAGGTGAAGTGGACATTGCGTTTCCTTATCTATCATTTAAGGTCGTTGGCTTGTACGATCCCAATAACATCAAGGTCTCAAAAGACCCACTGAACGAGTTACCAATGGAAACATACCGTCCCTCATCTGCCGATCTTGTTTTAGATGCTAAAGGCGAACCCGTCAATCCTGCAAAATCAATTGACACGTCTGGTAATCCAGTCGGCCTTTTGACGAGTTCACCAAACATTCTGACGACGCTGGACAGTGCGTTTGCCGTCAATGGAAAACAAGCCATCTCGTCGATTCGCCTCAAAGTCAAGGGCGCAACGACCGTCAGCGAAGAATCGGAACAACTCCTGCAAGAAGTCAAGACTCAAATCGAACAGGAAACCGGGCTGTTGGCAACGATTACGAAGGGTTCGTCCCCGCAACCGGTCGTGACGAAAGTCGTCGACAACGGCAAGACACTCGGCTGGATTGAACAGCCCTGGGTCCATATTGGTGCCGCGATGACAATCTTCCGTGAGACGAGTGTCGGCTTCTCCGGTGTCATCTTCGCGATGCTCGCCGTTGCCATCGTATATGTCCTCGCGACAAGTTACGTCTCGATGCTCGCCCGACGGAAAGAATTCGCTGTGCTGCTGGCACTCGGCTGGCGGACAAAAGATTTATACCGGATCGTCCTGATTGAATCGGCACTTCTCGCCGGATTTGTCTCCATCGTCGCTTTGATCGTCGAAAGCATTTTCTCGTATGTCCGAAGTGAGGCGATGAACGGGTGGAGTTTACTTTGGATTACCCTGTTCAGTCTCGTGATTTACTTTGCCGGTGCCGCCTGGTCGTCGTTTACGATCCGGAAGATCTCACCGTACGAAGCGATCAAGACCGGCGAATATGCGTCCTCGTCGCACGTCAAGCTCGGTCTCCGGTCAACCTGGACACTGGCACTGAAAGAAATCTTCGGAAAATGGAAACGTAATGCCCTGTCGATTTTATCGATTGCCTTGCCGACAGCCCTGCTGACCTTTTTCCTGTTCGTCACATTCCACCTGCAAGGGGTTCTCTATACGTCCTGGCTCGGTCAGTTCGTTGCCCTACAAGTCGGTCCGATGCATTACGTCACGATGGGGGTCGCGATTACGATTGCCATCCTGACGACCGGGGAAATCATGTGGCAGAACGTCACTGACCGCCGGGCGTCGCTCGCCATCCTCAAAGCCGTCGGTTGGACGAACGGTGCCGTTCGTCAATTGATTGTCTTGGAAGGGATCCTGATTGGATTTGTCGCCGGAATCGTCGGCCTGACCATTTCATACATTACCATTTATGTCTTGTATGATCTCGTGCCCTGGGATGAGCCGCTCTTGATTGCTGTCTCCCTGCTTTTGCCGGTGCTGTTCGGAACGATTGCTTCGCTGTTGCCGGCGCAAATCGCGGCCCGCGTCAATCCGTATCAGGAGCTGAAGGATGCCGGATAACCATAATCAGTAGACAACGAAGACCGGCTCTCAACATATGAGATCCGGTCTTCGTGCAGTTCATCAAACAAGTTTTTTCCAAAGGAATCGTCACTTCCGCTTCGATTGATCCTGCTTGGAATGAAATTCCTTTAACGCCCGGTTGAAGTTGACGATCAGGGCACTGATGACACCAATGCCAAGCAAGACATAGCAGATCGTAAAAATCTTACCGATCGGCGTGACCGGATGAATATCGCCGTAGCCGACCGTCGTCAGCGTCATGACGGAAAAATACAGTGCATCGAGATAACTCAGTTCCTCTGCGCCGTGGTAAAAAAACATCCCGACCGTCAGCAGAAATACGACGGAAAACATGACGGCTTTTTGTTCGTCCTGCCGGAACAGAATTTTTAGCACGTGGTACATGTTGCGTAACAAGATGAAAAACGCAATCATCTTCGTTGCTCCCTTCACAGGTAATCACGACTGTCCGCCGGCTCATCTGTTAGAGGAATACCCGAAAAAAAGGAAGACGATTCCTTTATCGTCTTCCCGTCCGCTCTATTCTGTTTTAAGACCCGCATGGTATGATACATACAAACTATGCCCCATACATCAAGGAGGTTTTCCATTGCGGATTCAAATCATCGGTGGTTCCGGCACCGGTAAAAGTACATTCGGCCGGTGGATCGGACAACAGGAAGGGATTCACTGGATCGACACGGATCATTATCTGTGGAAAGACCAGACGTTTACCGAAAAACGGTCGATTGCCGAACGTTATGCGTTATTTACTCCGGATATCGAGCGGCATCACCGGTATGTCGTCTCCGGTTCAATCTTTTCCTGGAATGAAACCGGATTTCATAACCGGGAATTGCTGGTCTTTTTAACTTTGGACGAAGACATACGAATGCAACGATTAATCAAACGGGAACAAGAACGCTATCCTGATTTCGACGGATCCAATGAATTTCTCGATTGGTGCCGGACGTACCGAACCGCGACCGATCCGGCCATGATTGGGACGTTAGCCGAGCACCGACTTCAAATAATTCGTTCGGCGTCCCCTGTCATCGAAGTCGATGCCGCGTTGCCGACGGATGTGATGTACAAACAAATCAAATCCGCCTATCAGAAACTGACAATCTGAGCCTACCGGACGGCATCGTAAATCTGCAGACCTATCCACATGATTAGCGTGCACCACAGCAAGAGGATCAAAGCGCCGACAAACCAATTTTTCGGTTTATCCGTTCCGAGCCGTCGTTCTGCCTTGACGGTACAGTCGTCGATGACTTCCTGCGGTAACATCCTTAATACAAGCAAGATGCCTAAAGGGACAAGAATGATGTCGTCCAGGTATCCTAACACCGGGATAAAATCCGGAATCAAGTCAATCGGACTGAACGCATACGCGACGACACAGGCCGTAAATAATTTGGTGTACCAGGCGACCCGGTCGTCCTGGTAGGCAAAATACAAAATAAAAATCTGCTTTTTTAATTTTTTTGCGGTATCCTTCAATTTTTCCAACATGATGATTCTCCATTCTTCGTCCGTTTAAACCGGCGGCGAACCCTTTCAACATTTCCGGTTCACCGGAACCAGTCGGCTCCCTCGCGTTCGAGAAAATCGAGTTCTTGTTCGTAATGCGTGACGTGCCCCTCTTCGATCATCCGTTGAAACGCTTCGTCACCTTCCGCCGCTTTCCGGTGAATCGTTTTGATCAATGCTTCCACACGAAGCAGCACGGTTTCGTACATCTCGACCTTCAGCTCCGTTTTGCCGTAGGAAGACAAAAACAGATTGATTCGGTGCCGAATCCGTTCCTGATCGTTAACCGGATTATAATGAGCCGGCTCACCGTCTGCCGTCATTTGATGCCGGCTTAACGGGACACAGGTGTAGAGCGTGTAGGCCACATCCCAAATCCGCGGTCCCGGGGCAGCAACGTCGAAATCGATGATTCCGACAGGCCGTTCGCTTCGGAAGATGAGATTATAGACGGCAAAGTCATTATGACAGATGAGTTCGAGCGGTTCCGGTGTTCCGTCGAGCGGCTGCCAATCGTTTGGTACCGGAAAATCAGCGATGGCATCATGGTATCCCCTTAACAACCGGGCCGTCTCCTCGAGGACACGGTCTGACCGCATATACGGCTGAAGCGGATAATTCCCGGCTTCGCCTTCGATGAACGACAGAATTTCGCGCCCCTGTGGATCCATTCCTAAATAGCGCGGGCTTCCTTCAAATCCTTTTTTCTCAAGATGTTGCAGTACCTTGTGGACTCGAAGACTCTCCGGTTTTTGTTCCCGTCTGACCGTATCCCCGATCCGTGAGACGTCGGAGACATTTCCTCCCGTCAATGGTTCTTCCTGTTCCGATTGTTTCATATTTTATCCTCCCCTTTTGACTGATTGAATACCGGAACAAGAATCGCCGCTCCGGCTAAACTGATGATGAGATCGCGCCATGAGACTAACCCGATATCAAAATGAAGTATCGTTGCCACTCCGTTCGTGACAACCAGTAAGAGGACATACAATGTCAGACTGAGCGGCACCATGCGTTTAACGAACCGCGGCACACGTATCCACAGCCGTAACAATCGTTCTCCGGTCTTGTTCATCTCATTCACCCCAAACTCCAGTTTTTCCCTGTTCCTGTTTAGCTTATCATGTCCGAATGAATCACTCAAAGTGTTCTCCCGCTGGATCAACTGGTAGACTAAAAGCAGAAGAACCAGGAAATGGAGAGGATTTTCATGAAAGCGATGACGATTTCAAAATACGG
>CAACWX010000674.1_pt1 | contig 21855 bp, 18 predicted proteins | sample 2275751 | NCBI WGS metagenome assembly CAACWX01 (sample SAMEA5312471, study PRJEB27640) | indoor metagenome | biome: indoor environment; feature: uncontrolled; material: tiles wood | place: Germany | collected 2014-07-07 | reverse complement strand
GGAGACGGTTATGTGATTGGCCGTGAACTCGTTCGTGATGGATACGATATTACGATACATGCGCCATTCGGTAAGACGAAGACTACGACGGCTCAACTTCATCAGCATTATGCGGAAAACTTCGGACTCGTGACGGAGGCGGTCTGCGGGCAATACGATTTGATTGTAGATGGTGTCTTTGGAACCGGATTTGACGGAACCCGACTGACGGAAACAATACATGATTTATTTGAATGGGTCAGTGAACAACAACAGCAAGGGGCGAAATTGTATGCGATTGACATACCAAGCGGCGTGCCGTCCGACCAAACGACCGATTTTTCCGGACAAGCACTAAAAGCAGATGTTACGTTTTTACTTCATGCCTTTAAACGGTCTGCCTTCTTGTTGAAGACAGCCTCATTTTTTGGAAAACCGGAACAGATTGATTTGGGTTTGCCGGCCTTTGGCGGATGGCAATTAGTGACCGAATCGATTGCTCCGTTGTTGACCCGCGATCCTTACGGGCACAAAGGAACCTACGGAACGGCATTACTGATTGGTGGAAGCGAGACGATGCCGGGATCGATTCAACTGGCTGCGCGTGCAGCACTTCGGTCAGGAGTGGGGAAATTACAAGTTGCGACGGTACCGGCAGCTCAGATCGGACTCATCGTTAACGCGCCGGAAGCGATGGTTCTCGAACAGACGATGACAGCAATCCAAGAAATGATGAAGCAGGTGGATGTCGTTGGAATCGGACCAGGACTTACCTCGGATTCGACCGCTGACTGGGTGGAGTTCCTGCTCGCACAAGACGTTCCGGTAATCCTCGATGCAGGTGCCTTGATTCGCGACAGCTATCCGGAACGGAAGGAAGCGATTGTTGTTACACCACACATCGGTGAATTCGCACGGATGACAAATCAAACTGTCGAAGAGGTTCAGGATGATTTATTTGGACAAGCAAGCGAATATGCTGTCTTACATCAAGTGATTGTTGTCTTGAAAGCCCACGTGATTCTTGTCGCGACGCCGGAGGGTGGCGGTTATGTCATCAACGGGGCATCGAGTGGATTAGCGAAAGGAGGCAGTGGTGATACATTGTTTGGTATCCTCACGAGTCTGATTGGTCAAAAAGATTATTTTAAACATATTTCGGTCGAACAATTGATTGCACTTGGTGCTTCTTGGTATGCTCAAGCATCCAAACAGGTGGAACAACAGCTTCATCCCAGTAGTATTGTCGCGACTGATGTGATTGATCAGCTCGGACAGGTAAAGCATCAGTAAAAGCGTCAAGAATAGGTATGTTTCTTCAGCACAGAAGAAAGATGCCTATTTTCAAGGAAATAATTGCTAGTAGTGGAAGAGCAGGAGTATGATGAAGTGGCGCCGAATGGCTATGACAGCCTGAATTTTTAAGAAAGGAGGAAACAGATGCCTGTTAAACCAGTAGATGAGATTGTCCGCAATCAGCAGCGGTGGATTGGGAATTTTGCGTTGTTCTTAATGAGTGTCGGAGCACTGATTTTTTTAGGGACGACAGATCAAACGATTCAAAACGCGTACTTAAATCAATCGACGACTGTGGCCGTTTTATTTTGTGTTGGGATAGCGACATTTTTGATTAGCCGGAGTCAGTTGTCCACTCACTATAAATCACATTTTTTGTCCATCATGTTACTGAGCATCCCGTTCGTATCTATCAGTATGTTGCCCTATGCGGCAGTCACCGTCTGGGCCAACTGTTTTTTATTTTTAATGATTGCCTTGATTGCCTATGACCGGATTATGATTTGGTACGCCATTGTCATCATCGTCGCGACTAACGTATTTATCATGGTTCGATCGAATACGATACTTGTTGAAATTGATGCGACAGATCATTATGCCCGACTAGGGATGATTGGGATTGCAATCTGTATCGCCTTAATCATCAATCATCTGCACCTTCGTAATCTCAGTCGTCTTCAGCAATTGGCTGATCAATTACATGAGTCCGCTCGTCATGATCTACAGACACAATTACTGAATGTCCGGGGACTCGAAGAACGATTTATGAACACAAATCAAACAGATCTTATCTTAGTCGGTGTTCATTTGGAAAACTATCATGAACTCGTGCGGTATTTTGGAGAGGAAATTCAGCAACAGGTCTTATTTGATTGTATCGAACGATTAAAGACATTGTTACCGCCTTATTTGACGATGGTTCGAGTCGAGGGAGGAACACTGGTGGTCGTCATGAAAAAGCCGCCTGGAGTATCGTGCCGGGAAGAAATGACACGTCTCAGTCAGCGGATGTCCACTCCGTATCAAATCGAACACCATCAGATTTATGTGAACCTGTATATGGTCATCGATGATGGAGAAGTGGATCAAACTAGTATGACGAAACGGATTCATCAAATCACGTCCGCCTTCCCGGAGAGTATCCGGGATTCAGAAAAAGTGATGTGCTTGAATCAAGAATGGCGGCACGAACAGTCACTTCGCATAGCAGCAGCAAAAGCCTTATCAAGAGCCGATGTGAATCGCGATTTTTACCTCGTTTACCAATTACAGTATGATTCGAATCAGGACCGCTTCATTGGATTAGAGGCTTTGATTCGCTGGAATACGATGATTCCGGGAGCCGGACGTCCGACGGTATTCATTCCAATCGCAGAAAAAAGTGACCTGATCATCCGTCTAGGCGAGTGGATTTTTGAAGAGGGATGTAAAACAAGAAAACGACTGATTAGTCTGGTTCCAGACGATTTTAGTCTGTCCGTCAACGTATCTCGCCGGCAATTGACACATGATTCTTTTATGCCGTTTATTGAACGGATGTTGTTAAAGTACAGCTTAAAACCAAAACAAATTAAGATTGAAATTACAGAAAGTCAGTCTTTGGATTTTGAAAGCCAACCGATTCTCCGGGCTTTGCGCCGGATTAAGACATTGGATTTCCCGGTATCACTGGATGATTTTGGAACGGGACATGCCTCTTATCATGTTCTCGAACGTTTATTACCGCTTCGTCAGCTTAAGGTACCGAAGCAATTCATTGAACAAGTCGAAGAGTCTGAAAAGCGACAGTCCATCTTGGAATCGATTTTTCAACTGAGTCAGTCGATGCATGTGGAATGTATCGTCGAAGGAGTTGAGACAGGAGAAGAGGTTCAAATTGCAAAGGACATCGGTATTCATTTATTCCAAGGTTATTTTTTTGCAAAACCTGTTCTGCTGGAAGAAATCATTTGTTTGCTGGAAACGAAACAAACGGAAACGACAGAGTGACGTCGTTTCCGTTTTTGTTGTTTAACGAATGGGAGCAAACTTATGGATTTGTTGCACGGCCTCGTTCCAAGATGAGACACGGACGATATTGTCAGGGACAGGACGACGATTGTAAGGTGCATCAAATAAAATAACGGGAATCGACGTGTCTTCCGCAATTTGAATCGCATTTTCGAGACGATCCTCCATGAAGAGGTCAAGGGACAAATCACGGACGACTTGTACTTTATCGTGTGAGCCGGTCATGATCAGAGAATCAAGCGGTAATTCATGTTGTTTAATCCATTCTTCGGTTACGGGACGGACGATTTCTGACCGTGCCGTCACGTAATGGAGATCGTATTGTTTTCTTAAGTCCCAAAGGTGTTGTTTGACAAGTTCTTGGGGGATGGATTCACGATAGATGCCGAGTTCATGACCTGATTTGACCATGAATTCCCAAAACTCGATTTGCTCCATGTCCGTATAGGTGTGAAGCTCGTATTCAGAGGCCATCTCAAAATCAATCGATGTCCCGAGATATTTGTTCATATAATTAAAGCACGAAGAAGGATGAGTGATTGTTCCATCAATATCAATTCCGATTTTCACTTACATCACCAACATTCTATAAATTTTCTGCCACTAGTATAACACAGTCGAAAAGCGGAAACGAAAAAAAGAGTCGCTCCCGAGGAGGACTCTTTTTTATTAGGCTTGACTGGCTTTAGCGGCTTCTTTTTCCGCTTCTTTTTCAAGAACGATCGCATCGATTTCTTTTTTCAATTCTTCGACCATCGTTGCTTCCGGTACTTTACGGATGATTTCTCCGTGACGGAATAACAATCCTTCGTTACGTGCACCGGCAATTCCGATATCGGCTTCGCGGGCTTCACCAGGACCGTTAACGGCACAACCAAGAACAGCAACTTTGATGTTGACTTGAATTTTATCAATGTAATCTTCGATTTCTGCAGCAATGGCCATTAAATCGATTTCAATCCGTCCGCATGTCGGGCAAGAAATCAACGTTGCAGCGTTTGCCGCAAGACCAAATGATTTCAAGACTTCTTTTGCGACTTTTACTTCTTCTACCGGATCGGCAGAAAGGGAAACCCGGACCGTGTTACCGATACCACGTGATAGAATCGCACCGAGACCGGCGGCTGATTTTAGTGAACCTGTACGTAAAGGACCAGATTCCGTGATACCGACGTGCAATGGATAATCAAACGACTCAGAAGCGAGCTGATATGCTTCAAGTGCCAATTGAACATCAGAAGCTTTTAAAGAAACGATGATATCGTGGAAATCGAGATCCTCGAGAATCTTGATGTGATGTAATGCGCTTTCAACCATCCCACGAGCAGTTGGATAACCGTATTTTTCGAGAATATGTTTCTCGAGTGAACCGGCATTAACACCAATGCGAATCGGGATATTTTTGGCTTTTGCAGCCGTCACGACCGCTTCAACTTTTTCGCGACGTCCGATATTACCCGGATTGATCCGGATTTTATCAACACCCGCCTCGATGGCCATGAGAGCGAGTTTATAATTAAAGTGAATGTCTACGACAAGTGGAATGTTAATCCGGCTCTTGATTTCTGCAAGAGCAAGCGCATCACGTTCTTCCGGACAAGCGACACGGACGATTTGGCATCCCGCTTCTTCAAGACGTAAAATTTCAGCGACAGTCGCTTCGACGTCGTGTGTTTTTGTTGTCGTCATACTTTGAATGATGACTTCATTACTTCCACCAATGACAAGGTCCCCAACACGAACGGGACGAGTCTTAGAGCGATGGACCATTTTCGGCATATCGAAAATCTCCTTTTGCGGCATAACGCCAGATTGTTTATGACTACTTGTACTATCATATCGAACTATTCCCTAAAAATCGAGAAACAAGAACGAAAATTGAACATTTACAATTGTTTAACACGAATAAGGGAAAGTCAATCCGTCGTCGGACGGACGTTTTTTCCTTAAATGCAAGGATACATCTAATTTCAAGAAGACGGGCGGGACGTTTTTTTCTTCAGGCGAACAAGCAGGAGTGGTGTCAGCGAATAAATGACATGACCGATTATGATGAATGTCACTCCTGAAGTCTGATATCCGAATTGGTACAGGAAAACACCAATCGGGAAGGTCCAGACGTTTGCGGCGACGGTATAAGGAAACACTTGGCGAAACGCCCAGGGTCTTGGCAAAATCCACTGAATGAACCATCGATTCAGATAAGAGACGAATAAGAGATATAACAAGATGGCAATCGCAATGAAGATGAAATGCAGGGTGAACCAAATGATAAACGGAATCGACTGTTTCAGAAAAATGCTATCAATAATTGTCGACCACAAGGAAATCCATGCTAATCCACAAAAATAAAGGGAGACATCGGCAAGTCGAGTCTTTAAAAATCCACGGTTTGGAATTAAGGTAGTTTGTAAGTAATTAAGCAGTTGACTTAAAAAATGCAATGAAATCACTCTTTCTTCTGTTTTATAACAAGATTTAAATTGTTGAAAAACCTTTTGTTTAAAGGGGTATTCTGTATTGGTACAGATTAATAAAACCTTAACAATTGAATATGTGAAAATCTATTTACAAGTTCACCAGACCTTTACATAATAGGGGAGGTTGAAACAATGAATTCTTAACAACAAATCAATTCCACTTTTTATATGAGGAGATGACAAGATGAACTATGATTTACAGGAAATGATCTTCACCTTTATCGGTGGACTGGGTATTTTCCTATTCGGTATTAAGTATATGGGAGATGGTCTGCAAAAAACAGCGGGAGACCGTCTACGGTACATTTTAGATAAATATACCTCCAATCCGTTTCTCGGAATTTTGGCCGGTATCGTCGTTACGGTCTTGATTCAGTCGTCATCGGGAACGACCGTCATCGTCGTTGGTCTGGTCAGTGCCGGTTTGATGAACTTACGTCAAGCAATCGGTGTTGTCATGGGGGCAAACATCGGAACGACGATTACGGCCTTCATCATCGGCTTTAACGTTAAGGAAGCTGCACTTCCGGCGATTGCGCTGGGAGCGTTCCTGATTTTCTTCTTCAATAAAGAACGGATTCAATACATCGGTCAAATTTTCTTCGGGTTTGGAGCGCTCTTCTATGGGTTGACGCTCATGGGAGACGGAATGGCACCGCTTGAATCAAGCGAATGGTTCCGAGAACTGACAGTATCGATGTCAGATAGTCCTTTGCTGGGTGTATTTGTTGGAACCATTTTCACAATGTTAGTTCAATCCTCATCTGCGACAATCGGGATTTTGCAAGAATTATATGATGGCGGAATGATCGATATTAAGGCTGCGCTACCCGTCTTGTTCGGTGATAATATCGGAACAACGATTACGGCTGTTCTCGCGGCTCTCGGCGCTTCGATTGCGGCAAAACGGACAGCTGCGGCGCACGTCATCTTTAATATCGTCGGAACGATTTTGTTCTTGATTGCCTTACCTGTATTCTCGAGTTTCATCACCTGGATTACAGGAGCGCTTGATCTTGAACCGAAAATGCAAATTGCTTTTGCTCATGGTACATTTAATGTCGTCAACACGTTGATTCAATGCTGGTTCATCGCGCAAATCGCATGGCTTGTTCAAAAAGTCGTGCCGGGAACGGATACGACCGTCGATTCGAAACCACGCCACTTGGATCAAAACATCTTAAACCAGTCGTCGTCACTCGCATTGAATCAAGCAAAACTTGAAGTGTTACGAATGGGTGAATTCTCAAAAGAAGGGCTTGGGAAAGCGCACCGTTATACGCAATCACATGATAAAAAAGACGTCTCGGACGCCGGACAGATCGAATATGCAATTAACCATTTGAACACTGAAGTCACAAGTTATCTTGTTAAGGTCGCGGCACATGATTTATCCGAACGGGAATCAAACGATCACTCACTTCTCATGCACGCCGTCAACGATTTTGAACGGATTGGTGATCACGTCGAAAATGTCATCGAACTGGTTGACTTCCAAATCGTCAATCGGATTACGTTTACCGATAAGGCTAAAAAAGAATTGGATGAAATGTACATCTTGACGCAAAAAATCGTCGAAACAGCCATTAAAGCCGTTGAACTCGATGATGTTTCACTGGCACGTCAAGTGCTTGAGTTAGAAGGGAAACTGGATTCCCTTGAACGTTCATTCCGCAAACACCATGTCTTGCGTGTTAATGCAGGGGAGTGTACCGGTCAGGCCGGAATGATCTTCGTGGATCTGCTGTCGAACCTGGAACGGATCGGTGACCACGCCGTCAATATTACGGACCTGGTACTCGAGCAACGTTCAGGAACAGCCTGAATAGGTGAATGAAGCAAGAGGAATTTCTGAAAAGAAATTCCTCTTTGTTTTTGTGAGATAGTTTATTGACATTCGAGTTTGATTTTAGTAACCTTATATTAGTTGTTTCAAACCATCATGGCGGTGTAGCTCAGCTGGCTAGAGCGTACGGTTCATACCCGTGAGGTCGTGGGTTCGACTCCCTCCGCCGCTACTATTACTTAAGGACCCTTAGCTCAGCTGGTTAGAGCTGACGGCTCATAACCGTCCGGTCGCAGGTTCGAGTCCTGCAGGGTCCATTTTAGAACGCACACTCTTTTTTAAGAGTGTGCGTTTATTTTTGGTTGCTTGGGGAATATTAAAGATATTGTAATAATGTTCATACAATACTATTCATACTATGGCAATTTAAGGGAGAGCGAAGAGAGATGGAACGTAACCATACAATGATGCAGTTTTTTGAGTGGCATGTAGAAAATGATGGGAAGCATTGGCAGCGCTTAAAAGAGAGAGCGCCGGAACTGCGTGCTGCAGGCATCACATCTGTTTGGATTCCGCCAGCGTCAAAGGGACAATCAGATGAAGACACAGGGTATGGCATTTACGATGTCTATGATTTAGGAGAGTTTGATCAAAAAGGGACGGTCCGCACGAAGTACGGGACGAAAGACGAGCTAATCGAAGCCATTCAAGTCGCACACGAAAATGATATCGCGATTTATGCCGATGTCGTCATGAACCATAAAGCAGCAGCAGATGAACTCGAGACGATTAAAGTCGTTGAGGTCCATCCGGAAGACCGTTCGCAAGAAATTTCAGAAGAATTTGAAATTGATGCCTGGACGAAGTTTACGTTCCCCGGTCGAAACGGTAAATATTCGGATTTCATCTGGACACATGAATTTTTCAACGGTACGGATTTTGATGCCCGGGAAGAGAAAACGGGTGTCTTTAAGATTTCCGGTAAAAATAAAGACTGGAACGATCAAGTAGACAATGAATTCGGAAACTATGACTATTTGATGTTCGCTAACATTGATTACAACCATCCTGAAGTGCGTGAAGAGATGATTAACTGGGGAAACTGGTTTAAAGAGACAATCAATTGCCAAGGTTTCCGTTTGGACGCCATCAAACATATCAACTACGAATTCGTCAACGAGTTCGCAAAATCGATGATCGGAGATAATCCGGACGGTTTCTATATGGTCGGTGAGTTCTGGAAATCGGATTTAGATGATTGCCGTCAATTTTTAGACAGTGTTGATTATACAATCGATTTATTTGATGTGCCGCTCCATTATAAATTCCATGAAGCGTCGCAACAGGGACAAGAATTTGATTTAACGACATTATTTGCGGATACACTGGTTGAATCCCACCCGACGAACGCGGTGACATTCGTTGATAACCATGACTCGCAACCAGGTGAATCGCTCGAGTCGTGGATTGATGACTGGTTCAAACAACATGCCTATGCATCGGTACTCCTTCGTAAAGATGGTTATCCATGTGTCTTCTACGGTGATTATTATGGTATCCAAGGACCTCACCCGGTCGAAGGCAAAAAAGAAATGATCAATGCTTTACTGTATGCCCGTTACCATAAAGCATATGGCGAACAAGAAGATTACCTTGACGATCCACATTGTATCGGTTGGGTCCGTCGTGGTGTCGAAGAATTCCCGAACTCGGGATGCGCTGTTTTACTTTCGAATGCGGACATGTGCGAAAAACGAATGTTTGTCGGTGAGACGCGTGCCGGAGAAGAGTGGTTTGATTATACGAACCACCAAGAAGAACCGGTTGTGATCGATGAAGAGGGCTTCGGCGTTTTCCCGGTTCCAGGCGGCGGTGTCTCTGTATTTGCTCCGCGTGACGAACAGTAATTTTCGAGGGTCATTGCTTGCGCCTGACCAACTATTTTTGCTAGTCTTAAAGAGTACTGAAATTCCGAAAATAGGATAAAGGGGGACATGAAAATGTCAAAATTTGAATTACCAGAACTCGGCTACGCTTATGATGCGCTAGAGCCACATATCGATGCTCGTACGATGGAGATTCACCACTCTAAACACCACAACACGTATGTCACGAACGTCAATGCAGCACTTGAAGGGTCAGAGCACGAAGGAAAATCACTTGAAGAATTACTTCAAAACCTGGATTCACTTCCTGCAAACATTCAAACAGCTGTCCGTAACAACGGTGGCGGTCATTGGAACCATTCGTTCTTCTGGAAACTCTTGAAAAAGAACGATGGTGCAGCACCAACTGGTGAACTTGCTTCAGCAATCGACGAGTCATTCAGTTCGTTTGATGCGTTCAAAGATGAGTTCGCAAAAGCAGCTACAACACGTTTTGGTTCAGGTTGGGCTTGGCTCATCGTTGACGGCGGGAAATTATCAGTCGTTTCAACACCAAACCAAGACACACCAGTCATGGAAGGGAAAACGCCGATTCTCGGACTTGATGTTTGGGAACATGCGTATTACCTCAACTATCAAAACCGTCGTCCTGATTACATCAACGCCTTCTTTAATGTCGTTGACTGGGATCATGTGGCAAAACTTTACGCTGACGCAAAATAATTAGTATATCAAAACATCGATTTCCATTTCGGGAATCGATGTTTTTTAATGCGGAAAATGATGGGATAGGTTGTTATGGAAAGTTTCCTTCTATATAATGAAACAAGATGACTTTTTGAACGATAGGGGAGTACGCCATGGCGAAACGAATCACGGTGAAGGGAAAACGGCGGAATCATCTGCCACTTCGCCTTAACTTAATGTTTTTTGTAGTATTTTTATTGTTTGCGATTTTAATTTTCCGCTTAGGTGTCGTCCAGATTGTGAATGGTGAAAAGATTTCACGTGAAGTTCAAAAAACGGAAATGATTGCTTCGAAATACGAAGTTCCGCGTGGGAAGATTTATGACCGCGATGGCCGGTTGTTAGTCGATACGATCTCGAAATACTCGATTGTCTATCGTCGTTCCCAGAATACGAAAGTCGACGAACGGATTGAAATCGCTTCGCGTCTTGCGGCAATCATCAATCTTCCGAAAGACGATTGGAAAGTCACGGAACGTGACATGAAAGATTACTGGGTAGCTGTCAACAGTGAAGAATCAGATCGACGGTATAAGAAGGCAGTGGAAAAGCGTTATCCAAACGCTGAAGAACAGAACAAATTGTCAATTTCGGAGCAGGATCAAATTCGCCTCGATACGATTACGAAAAAAGATATCGATTTTGATGATAAGACGATGGAAATCATCGCCATCAAACACAACATGGAAGTCGGTTATGCCCTGGACCCGCAGCTCGTTAAATTAGGAGCGAATGCTAAAGAAATGGCGATTATCGATGAAAACCTTGAAGATCTAAAAGGAGTATCGGTTGAGCCGTTTTATGAACGCTCATATCCATATGAAGGAACGTTACGAAATATCTTCGGGAAGTACTCGAAAATTCCTGCAGAACAACAAGCGGAATTCAAGGCAAAAGGATACAGCCTGAACGACCGGGTCGGAACATCATTCCTCGAGCAACAGTATGAAGATCTGTTGCGCGGAAAACCGGCTTACGATGTCTATGAAACGTTTAACGGTGAACCGGTCGGTGAACCGAATCGTGAAGAAGGCGAATCCGGGAAAGATCTCGTCTTGACGGTTGATGCAGAATACAACAAACAAGTTGACCAGATCTTGCAGCAAGCCATCAAGATGGGGCGCGGCATGGGAAGCGGTTATCTTAAAGAAGGATACGCTGTTGTCATGAATCCGAAAACCGGAGAAATTTTGGCAATGTCCGGTCAGAAGCTTGACACTGCGACGAATAAATTCAGTGATGTTGCCATCAATAACGTGTTGACTTCTCTGCAAATCGGTTCAACGATTAAAGGGGCAACAGTTGCGATGGGGCTCGAAGAAGGAGTCATTCGTCAAAACGAGGTCATCAATGATGCGCCGATCACAATTGGTGGGACGAAAAAAGGATCGTACGTCAACATGGGACCGATTACGGACCTGACGGCACTCGAACGTTCGTCAAACGTCTACATGTTTAACATCGCGATGCGGATGGCGAAATACCCGAGTAACGGTGTCGCTGGCGCGAGCGTCGATGCGGCTGCAGCGATCATGCAGAATTATTACAGTCAATTTGGTCTCGGTGTAACAACAGGAATTGATCTTCCGTATGAAGCAAAAGGGGTACAAGGTACACCGGACCGCGTCACGCTCTTGATGGACCGCGTGATTGGTCAATATGATGCCTTTACACCACTTCAAGTTGCGCAGTATGTTTCGACACTCGCGAATGGCGGGTACCGTGTACAACCGCACTTCTTAAAAGAAGTGTTGGCTTCAAACTCGATTGAAGACGAAACGAAGAAAGTTGATTACAGTTTTAAAACAAACTATTTAAACCGGATTGAAGTCAGTCAAGCGAATATTGATCATGTCCGTGAAGGATTCCATCGTGTTGTCAAAGGAGAACGCGGGACTGCGAAAATCATTGCCCAAACCGGCATCGATGCGGCAGCGAAAACAGGAACGGCGCAGGTCAGTGTTTACGGCGAAGACGGAATTGCACTTCGGGATGGAAGTGGACAACCGGTTCGCTCGTTGAACTCGAACTTAGTCGGCTGGGCGCCATACGACAATCCAGAGATGGCATGGGCCGTGTTCCTTCCATATATGGAGCAGGAAACCGTCAACTCGAAAATTGGTCATGATTTAGTGAAGGCATACTTTAATGTGAAAGATGTTCCATGGCAAACTAAGCCAAATTAACTAGTAAAGCGAAGATGAGGAAACTCATCTTCGCTTTTTTTTGTATGGATTGACCTGTTTTTCTAATGAAGTTGAGTTTGTAAACGCAGAAACACACGCCTTTACAATTCTTTTACGTTGGATTCATTTTGGTTTAATAGTTCATCGGTAGTATAAGTCTTGTAAGGGAAACGGATATAAAGTCGTAGCGTTACCAGCGACATACTTCGAGGAGGAAAATTAATCATGTCTTGGATGAAAAAAACAGCTCTTATCACAACGGTAGCGTCAATCGCAGTAGTCGGTGCGGCATGCGGAAATGACAAAGGCGGCTCTTCAAGTTCTTCAGATCTTTCAGGAAAGATCGCAATTGATGGATCTTCAACAGTCTTCCCAATCATGGAAGCAGTCGGTGAAGAGTATTCAATCGAACAACCAGACGTCGATGTCACGGTCGGAGTATCAGGTACAGGCGGCGGATTCAAACGTTTTGTTGTTGGTGAAACAGACCTTTCAAATGCATCACGTGAAATTAAAGAAGAAGAAGCAGCGGAAGCTGAAAAAAATAGTGTGGAATATACGAAATTAGCGCTTGCTTACGACGGATTAACAGTCGCAATCAGCAAAGAGAACACATGGGTCAAAGAAATGACACTCGACCAGTTAGAAAAAATTTGGTTAGACCCGAATGTGAAGACATGGAAAGACGTGGATGCTTCTTATCCAGCAGAACCAATCAAATTCTTCAGCCCGGGTAAAGATTCAGGAACATTTGATTTCTTCTCAGAAAAAGTTCTTGAGAAAAAAGATATGCGTAAAGATGTTCAACTTTCAGAAGATGATAACGTCCTCGTTAAAGGGGTCGAAGGAACAAAAGGTGCGATTGGTTACTTCGGTTATGCCTACTACGCGGAAAACAAAGATAAGTTAAAAGAAGTGCCGCTTGTAGCTGAAGGAAAAGACGCAGTTGATCCGACACCGGAAACAATCAAAGATCTTTCTTATCCGCTTTCACGTGAGATCTACACGTACGTCAACAACAAATCATTAAAAGACAAAAAACAAGTGGCGGACTTCGTTAAATTCACAAATGAAAATGCAGGTGACTTATCAGAAGAAGTCGGTTATATCAAAATGCCGCAAGATCGTTACGATGAAAATACAAAAGCCATTGAAGATGCAATGAAATAACCATCATTACACAAGGACGGCCCGAAAAAAGGGAGATTTCCCTTTTTTGGGGTCCCGTTCTTATGTAGGTATGATGAAGTAGGGAGCGAAGAAGGGTGAATCCATCATCAAACAAATCGGTTCGCGAGCTGATCCAAAAGAACCGACAACAAAAATTCAGTATGAAAAACATCATGGAACGTTTTATGCCGATCGTACTATTTCTCTGTGCGTTCGTTTCAGTCGTTACGACCATCGGCATCATTCTCACGTTAGTTATTGAAACAGAACACTTCTTTGAAGTCGTCTCGTTCAAAGAATTCTTCGGCAGTACAAGCTGGTACCCGCTGAACTCTCAACCGGAGTATGGAATTTGGCCGCTTGTCGTCGGAACCCTTGAAATTACCGTGATTGCGATGCTGGTTGCCGTGCCGATCGGACTCACTTCTGCGATTTATTTAAGTGAGTATGCATCAGAACGCGCCCGTCGTGTTCTCAAACCGATTCTTGAAGTATTAGCCGGCGTTCCGACAATCGTTTTCGGATTTTTCGCCTTAACGTTTGTTACACCGTTACTTGTTAAATTAATTCCGGGTCTTGCGATTTATAATGCGTTAAGTCCGGGGATTGTTGTCGGAATCATGATCATTCCGATGATTGCCTCGATTTCAGAGGATGCAATGAGCTCAGTTCCGAAAAAAATTCGGGACGGCGCATTGGCACTGGGTTCAACACGTCTTGAAGTCGCTTTAAAAGTGGTTGTTCCGGCTGCACTTTCCGGAATCATCGCTTCCATCGTTCTTGGTATGTCACGCGCAATCGGTGAAACAATGATCGTGACGATTGCCGGGGGATCAAACCCTACGGCTGCAGTTAATCCGTTGGAGCCGGTTCAGACGATGACGGCTTATATCGTTCAGGTTGCCCTTGGTGACGCAGGATATGGAACGATTGAATATTACAGTATCTACGCTGTCGGTACGTTGTTGTTCGTCTTTACTCTTTTGATGAACTTACTCGCGAACTGGATCACGCGTCGTTTCAGAGAGGAGTATTAAGATGGCCTTACCAGAAAAACAACCTGTACAAAAAAAATTTATTGATCCTGTTGCTGTGAAAAAATCAATCAGCCAACGTCTTGTCGTCAATAATGTCACGAAAATCATTTTCCTGATCGGACTGTTATTCGGTTTAGTCGTGCTTGGTATTCTTCTGTTTGGCGTCGTTCGCGACGGGGCAGCCTGGTTATCACTCGACTTTCTTCAAAATTCACCTTCACGCCGACCGGATCGTGCCGGGATTTATCCTGCGTTGATGGGCTCAATCTTCTTAATGCTCTTGATTATTCCGATGATTTTCATCCTGGGTGTCGGAGCTGCGATCTATTTAGAAGAGTATGCGAAAAAAGGACGGATGACTTCTTTCATCGAAGTCAACATCTCAAACTTAGCCGGTGTTCCGTCAATCGTTTTCGGATTACTCGGACTTACGTTTTTTGTTCGTAACATGGGCTTCGGATCGACCTTGATTGCCGGAGCACTCACGCTTGCGCTGATGAGTTTACCGGTCGTCATCGTGTCATCGCAAGAAGCGATTCGCGCCGTACCACAGGCAATGCGTCATGCCTCTCTAGCACTGGGTGCTTCGAAATGGCAGACGACATTCAAAGTTGTCTTACCCGCATCCCTTCCAGGGGTCATCACAGGAATCATCCTTGCCGTTTCACGGGCAATTGGAGAAACAGCACCGCTCATCATGGTCGGAGCAGCTATCTTCATCGCACGGGCGCCGGAAGGTATTTTCTCAGAGTTTACGGCCTTACCGATTCAAATCTACAACTGGACAAGCCGTCCGCAAGCTGACTTCCAAGGTCTTGCTGCTGCCGGAATCATCGTCCTGATGGTCATCCTCTTAACGATGAACTCACTTGCGATTTGGATTCGAAACCGTTTTTCAAAACGATACTAATCAACTGGATATAACGAATTACGTTCTGAATCACTAAGGAGGAACACAGATGATGGATACGAAGCTGACGACGAAACCAGCCAAAGAAGGGGTAAAAACAATGAATCAACCAGTAGCTGCGCGACAAAGTGTATACCGTGTAAATGATTTGAACCTATGGTACGGTGATGATCATGCTTTAAAAGATGTCAATCTTGATATTAAACAAAATGAAGTAACGGCAATCATCGGACCGTCAGGATGCGGAAAGTCGACATTCATCAAGACCTTGAACCGAATGGTCGAACTCGTTCCGATCGTACGGACGAATGGTGTCATTGAATACCATGGTCGTAATATCTTCGATAAGGATTATGAAGTCGAAGAATTACGGACATCGGTTGGAATGGTCTTTCAGCAACCAAACCCATTCCCGAAATCGATTTATGATAATATCGCTTATGGACCACGTGTTCATGGGGTGAAGAACAAAAAAATCTTGGATGAAATCGTTGAACGAAGCCTACGCGGAGCAGCGATTTGGGACGAAGTCAAGGACCGTTTGAACGAGAACGCTTACGGACTGTCAGGCGGACAACAACAACGTCTCTGCATCGCCCGTTGCCTGGCAATCGAGCCGGACGTCATCCTGATGGATGAACCGACATCCGCTCTCGACCCAATCTCGACGCTAAAAGTTGAAGAATTGGTACAGGAATTAAAAAAAGATTACTCGATCATCATCGTGACGCATAACATGCAACAAGCAGCACGTGTCTCTGATAAAACAGCTTTCTTCTTGAACGGTGAAGTCGTTGAATTCGATCAGACGGATCGAATTTTCTCAAATCCGAGTGACAAACGGACAGAAGACTATATCTCAGGACGATTCGGATAACGAGGAGGAACTTTTCAATGGCAGCAAATCGGACGATTTTTGGAGAAAACCTGGCAGTACTCGATCAAAAAGTATTTTTGTTAGCCCGGAAGACAATGCAACAGATTGCAACAACAGCGGAAGCACTCGAAAAGTATGACCGTGAGATTGCTCTTAAAGTCATCGAAAATGATAATGAGCTCGATGCACTCGAACTTGAAATCAACGACGATGCGATTTTACTGATCGCGAAACAACAACCGGTCGCGACTGATTTACGACGGTTGGTGACGGCAATGAAGATTGCGACGGATTTAGAGCGGATTGCTGACTACGCGGGAAATATCTCGAAAGCCGTTTTACGTGTCGAGACGTTCCCTTACGTGATTGACATCTCGTTATTAAAAGAAGCATTCGAAACATTACTGGATATGACGGAGACGGCAATCGTCGCGTATCGTGATGGCGATATTGAAAAAGCGAAGGCGCTGTCTGATCTCGATAACATCATTGATGACACGACCTATAAAGCGTTGCGCCAGTATATGCGGCATATGTCCCTGCAACCGGTTGTAGTGGATGAAATCATGCAATTCACAAATATTTGCCGGTATATCGAACGAATGGGCGACCATTTAACGAACGTAGGTGAGCATTTGATTTACATGGCAAAAGGAAAACACTATGATTTAAATAGCTAAGTACAGTAGGCTAGAGGGAAATCCTCAGCCTACTTTTTTTGTAAAGGATTTTGAAACAAGTTTGTAGAATAAGAAAGAAGTGAATAAAGAGAAAGAGGTGATAGGTAATGCTTGAAAAAATCATAAAATTAAAAGAACAAGGACTAACCATTAAACAAATTGCAGAAAAAGTGGAATCGACAGAAGGTAAGGTTAAATATGCCTGGAGTAAATACCGAAAGTCGCTAACGGAAAATAAAACAGTTTCAGCGGAATCAGCTGCGGTCACCAAACCTAATAAGAAGAAGGCAGGCGTAACCGTGAGTGCTCCGAAACAAAACGAAATCGTACCGGCATTGACAGCAATCCCTTCATTGGAGCGAGATGCATTTGGAATGGCGACTCATTACGAAGACGACATCATCCATGCGATCGTCCAATCTCCGACATCTGTCTATGTTTACTGGGAATTGTCTGAATTGTCTCGAAAGATGCTTGAGACACATTACCACGCATCATTCGATTCATTCCGAAAAGAAATGCGGATCATTGATGTGACGTTACGTGATTACGAAAAAGGTGAAGCGAATCGTACGTATCAATTTGAATTGCCGGAAATGACGAATACATGGTTTGTCCGTCCGTTGATGCCGAACACTACATACATCATCGAATGGGGTATTCAAACCATCGACGGAGATTTTCTTCCTGTCCTCCGCTCAAAACCAATCGAGACACCACGAGACGAGCCTGTCGTAGATGGACGTTTTGCAGAGGTTGTTGCTCATTGGCAATATGGAGAACTGGAACAACCGGAATGGGTCGAAGTCTTGCGTCCGTATTCCTATTTTGATCGCGTTCGCTGAAGATAACAGATAGAAAGCAGAAGGAGAGGAAGAACAGACATGCGCAAAGGTTATTTTTCATTAGTTTTACATGCCCATTTACCATATATCCGACATCGGGAAGCCCATCGTCTAGAAGAAAGATGGATGTACGAAGCCATCTCCGAAACGTATATTCCATTATTGTGGGAAATCGATCGCTTGGAGCGTCCGCTTGGTTGGACGATCAGTATCTCGCCACCCGTCATTGAGATGTTAGCAGATTCACTCATCCAAGATCGTTACGTGGAGCACCTGGACGATACGTTACGATTGATTGAACAGGAGTTACAACGCGATTTAGGGAACGAGGAACGTGATGCCTTGCTTTTCTATAAAGAACGGTACCACGACTTAAAAGTAACGTTTGAGCATTGGGGCCGGAACTTAAACAGCGCCTTCCGTCATTATAAAGAACAAGGGTATCTTGAGTTGATGACGTGTACCGCGACACACGGATTCAGTCCGCACATGTTGTCGGAACAAGCAGCACGGTCTGAAATCCAAACCGGATTAAACTGTTTCGAACGCCATTACGGCTATCGTCCGACGGGTCTGTGGATGCCGGAATGTGCGTATACGCCAGGTCTTGATAAGATCATGTACGAAGAAGGAATCCGGTATACGTTCGTTGACGAACATTCTATCCTGAATGCGGATCCTGCCCCGAAACACGGGATTGGTGCACCTGTCTATTCGCCGCATGGTGTTGCATTGTTCCCGCGTGATCAAATCATCTCGGGCCGGATTTGGAGTTCGGTCATCGGTTATCCTGGGCATCCGGATTACCGTGAGTTTTACCGCGACCTTGCATATGACCGCGAATGGGATCAAATCGCCGAATTCATGCATCCAGAAGGACTTCGTTACGATACAGGATTAAAACTTCACCGGGTGACGGGCGAGTCGGATCAAAAAGAATATTATGTCCGGGATTGGGCTTGGAAACGGACAGATGTCCATGCGACTGATTTTGCGGAAGCACTTGCCAACCATTTAGATGAGCAGAGCGCACAAGATTTTCCACCATTCCTCGTGACGGCACCGTTCGATGCTGAGTTATTTGGACATTGGTGGTTCGAAGGGCCGGACTTCCTCGGAAAAACGATGGAACGATTCGAAGATTACGGGATTGAGTCGATTTCTCCGGCGATGTTTTTGGAACGTCACTTCCAGGATATCGAAACGGTTCACATTGCGATGGGAACGTGGGGACGCAAAGGTTATGCGGATGTCTGGATCAATGAACGCAACGATTGGATGATCCGTCACTTGCACCAACTTGAAAAACGTTTGGCAGGCGTCGTTGCCCGGAATCGTCATCAGGATGAATTGACGGTGAAAGCCAAACGTCAGTTGATTCGCGAATATCTGCTTGCCGTCTCGAGTGACTGGCCGTTTATTCTCGATGGACAGACAACGGCACAATATGCAGCGAACCGGTTCCGTGAACATATTAAACGATTTGAAGAAACGGAACGTCGTCTCGATGCGCAGGAGCTGACGCTTGATTGGCTAGAAGAGCGGTATGCAGAATATCCGTTCCTCGCTGATACCGACATTGAACCGGATGTCTTCCTGACTCCGCATGATTATTATGTGGCCGTTCAACGTGAGGCATCGTGGAACAGCGAAGCTATTTTACTTGTGACGACCCAATACGATGATTCAAACCGTCCCGTTGCAGAATATGCGAAACGATTAGCCGCATCAGGTGAAAATGTTTATGTCATTACATCAGGGACAGCCGGTTATCAGCATCAAGACGGCGTGCATGTCTATCAGGTCGAGGTCAATGGTCTACCGCTCGTTCAGACGTATAATCAATTGGCCGGCTTAAATCTGGCAGTCTTGCGTCAAGCACAGGCATTGAATAAAATCGTCGAGTTCCGACTTGTTCATAACTTTAATATGGAGACGGCTTCAGCGGCTCAATCCTTTGCTGAAATGAACGGCTTACCACTTGTCAGCAACGTGTATGACTTGGAAAGCGAACGTTCTCCGTCAGGAACAGGTGGGCTTGTCGTAGCAATCAAGCGACTCGAAGGAGAAGCGTTACGTCATTCAGACGTCATTTATCTCGAGCGAGAAGAAGCAAGAAACGGGATCGAACATGATTATCATGTCGCAAAAGAACTGCGTACATTCCAGGTGGACCTTGAAAATCCATACCAGCATGTAATGAATCCAAAAAAGAACGGATGAACAGTTGCAATTCACTTCCTTTCTTGGTACGATACTTGAGTATGCTTAACCTTATGTAAAGCAAAAATACTTGATACATCGAGAGCTAGATAGGAGGGAATCCCATGCGCGTTAAAATTACTTTGGCTTGCACTGAAACTGGTGACCGTACTTATATCACTAAGAAGAACAAGCGTAACAACCCAGAGCGTCTTGAGTTGAAGAAATACAACCCACGTCTCCGTAAGCACACACTTCACCGTGAAGTAAAATAATTGAGATGGAAGCCGTCACCTTGTGTGATGGCTTTTTTGTTGAATAAGGGGGATTCGCAAGATGGAAAAACGGGAAATTCGGCGATTTATTACAGATCAGTTAAATCAGTTAGAGCATCGTGAACAAAAAGAACAGCAGATTTATGATTATTTGTTTGCTTTACCGGAGTGGAAAAATGCTCAATCCATTGCCATCACACTTTCCTTTCGCAACGAATGTGCGACAGAGCCGATTATTTTGAAGGCCTGGGAACTGGGGAAACAGGTTGTCATTCCGAAAGTCATGCACCAGGAGATGCGATTTTTTGAATACTTACCGAACAGCCCATTGATAGAAACAAAGATGGGCATTCGGGAACCGGATGACCAGGCGGTAGAGAGGTCTTTGAGTGCAGTGGACCTTTGCATCGTTCCGGGACGGGCGTTCACACGTCAAGGCTACCGTGTAGGGTGGGGAGGCGGTTTTTATGATCGGGTATTAGCTGATTATCATGGCCATACGTTAGCGGTTGCGTTTGAGCGTCAACTGGTTTCTGCGTTCGAAGTGGAACCCTTCGATCAACCGGTTCAGCAGATTGTAACCGAGTCTGAGGTCGTTGTATGCCAGTAATCTACGGTATTTTATTTTGTTTTTTCCTCGGCTATATCGGATACCGGCTGCGTTTGCTGACCATCAGCGGCAGTATTTGGACGCTTGTCGTCGGGGCGCTTGTCCTGTCCGGATTCGGTTACCCCGGGCTTCTGATGTTATTGCTTTTTTTCGGCAGTTCCAGTCTGTTGTCGAAACTTGGGAAACGAAGAAAACAGTCGGTGAATCAAATCGTCGAAAAAGACGGACCGCGTGACGGCTGGCAGGTTCTTGCGAACGGAGGGATCGCAGCGTTGGCTTCGATGGGATTTCTCTGGACAGAACACACATCGTTTCTTGTCTTATTTTTGATCGTGCTGGCTGCGTCAAATGCCGACACATGGGCTTCTGAAATTGGTCCTTTGTCAAAAAAAAATCCTTTTCTCTTAACGGGACGGCGTGTACCGGCTGGAACGAGCGGCGCAATTTCAATCCTTGGGACGACCGCAACGATTGTCGGCGCCTTGTTCATAGCGACAGCAGGCGATCTACTGTTCGACTTATCGACGGACATCTGGTTGTTGGTGACGACAGGCGGCATCATGGGAAGTTTGTTTGATACATTGTTCGGCGGGACGGTCCAGCGGAAATTTCGATGTGTGGTTTGCCTCAAAGAAACAGAAAAACGTCTTCACCACAATCAACCGACTCTTTATGTAAAGGGATGGAAATGGCTTGGGAATGACGGAGTCAACTTTTTGTCGAGTACGTTAGCCGGAATGTTTGGTTTTATTGTGTATCGAATGTGGTAAGTGGAAATGGAAGATGTCGCTTTTCCTTATGTTAGGATATTATTGACACAAATTAGACAAGATGTGAACGGTTTCATAAATACCTAAACTTTGTGAAAGATGTTACAAT
>CAACWX010001125.1_pt1 | contig 22602 bp, 21 predicted proteins | sample 2275751 | NCBI WGS metagenome assembly CAACWX01 (sample SAMEA5312471, study PRJEB27640) | indoor metagenome | biome: indoor environment; feature: uncontrolled; material: tiles wood | place: Germany | collected 2014-07-07 | reverse complement strand
TCAAGACCGAGGATGACACTCAAAAACAGTTGTTCTGCTGTCTCATCAAACAGTGTCAGTTCGTATTGTTTTCCGAAACGGACCCATCGTCTTTTGCCTTGTCCGATTTTATTCCCCTGATACGTGACGCTGAATGTCATCGTCGCCCAGTTGATGTCGACATGCAACTCCCGGCTGTCAATCCGGTAATTCGAAAACATCACAAATCCGGTTTTTTGAATCGTCGCAACGACACGCCCGTCTACTTCGATCAGGATATGCGGCAACATACTGAACGTCTGTTTCGTCACCCGACCGACTTCGGATCCTTCGTGCACGAGTTGCCAATTTTTCTGCATCTGGAACAACTGTCCTCTTACCTCATACGCGATCTGTCCGGCTTCATCGGTAATCGTAAATCGTCGGTTCCATTCAAACGACTGTTTCATCAAAAGCTGTTTCATATCCGCTTCCTTTCCTAAGTGCTTTCTTATCACGAACTGGATTCTTCATCTTCTTTAACACAATCAATGGCGACGACAAGCGCAATCAAAATCTTCTCGATGTCCGGATCAAAGACTTGAATTTCATAACTGTCACCAAACGTGAACCATTTTTTCTCGACGCTTCCGACGACTTCGCCGTGACGCTTGATTTCAAAATCCATATCCCACCAGTCTCCGTCGATTTCAAGATCCGCCGCATCAATCGTGTAGCGGTCTTTAAAGAACGTAAATGATTTTTCGATCGTCAGTGTCTCCCCGTCGACTTCGATAAAAAACTTCGGTAACAGGCTGAGCATTTTTTTCGTGATGACGGCGACTTCCTCTCCCTCAACCGTCGAGATGGAAAAAGTCTTCGGCAGTTTCATAAAGCTGCCTTCGACGAGATAAACGTCCTGTTCCTGTTGATCTTGAATCGAAAATCGTCCCCGTAAACTGAATACTTTCTGTTTCATGTACAGCATATGCATAAGAAATCATCCTTTCGTTCATCTGATTATTCGTTAGGTTTGTATTCTTTAGGCAAGTGGTATCGAGATAGAACGGTCTTGTTTTACCTTATTCGACTAACCTGTTTGTTTTTCCCTCCCCATCGTCCCGCTGCTACGATTCCTGAAGGAGGCACTCCTATGTCGACTGATACCATCATTCTGACGATTATCCTGACATTGATTTCACTCATCATCTTCGTTCCGTTGGCGCTTGGACTCTATCTGTGGAATATCGATCACAGACAACAGGAGCATTCCATCTTACGAAACTTTCCGGTGCTCGGAAAAATCCGTTACATCCTTGAAAAAGTGGGTCCTGAACTTCGCCAGTATTTGTTCTTAAATAACAATGAAGACAAACCGTTTTCCCGGAATGATTACAAAACCGCGGTGCTGGCCGGTAAATATAATACGCGGACGATGGGATTTGGTTCCGAACGTGATTTTGAAGCAGCCGGCTTTTATTTGCAAAATGCCCTTTTCCCGACGAACCGTCAGGAACTGCGGATCGATAACCAGCATAAAATTACGACTCACCTCTATCAGCTCGATCAGGATAATCTCCTGACCCGGAAAGAACACCTGGTTGAACAACAGATTGCACCGTTTTTACTTCCCGCCGCTGACGCTCCGATCATCGGGGAGTACACCTGCCGTCAACCGTTTCAAGTCTTCGGACTAATCGGTCAGTCGGCAATGAGTTTTGGTGCGCTCGGTGACCGGGCGATTACCGCACTGTCGATCGGTCTCGGCCGGGCGGAAGGAACCTGGATGAACACCGGAGAAGGCGGACTATCCGACTATCATTTGAAGGGTGACGTCGATATCATCTTCCAGATTGGACCGGGACTGTTTGGTGTCCGGACGGAAGACGGTGCTTTTTCGCTCGAGGAATTCAAAAAGAAAAGTGAACTGACGCAAATCAAAGCCTTCGAACTGAAACTGGCGCAAGGTGCGAAAACACGGGGCGGTCACCTCGAAGGCGAGAAGGTCACGGCGGAAATCGCGGCCGTCCGGAACGTCAAAGCCGGTGTCAGTATCGACAGCCCCAACCGGTTCAATGAATTCCAGACGCCGGAAGAGATGCTGACGTTTGTTGAACTGTTGCGGGAAACCGGCGGAAAGCCGGTCGGGATCAAACTCGTCGTCGGGAATCTCAACGATCTGCATGAACTCGTCGCTTACATGAAAACGTCCGGAAAACATCCGGATTTCATCACGATTGATGGTGGCGAAGGCGGAACCGGTGCGTCGTTCCAGGAACTCGCAGACGCGGCCGGCTTACCACTGAAATCTGCGCTTCCCTATCTGCATCAGTTGCTGGTCGCGCAGGGGATCCGCGACCGGATCAAACTGTTTGCTTCCGGCAAACTGATCAGTGCCGATAAGATTGCCGTCGCTTTAGGACTTGGCGCCGATTTCGTCAATATTGCCCGCGGTTTGATGTTTAACGTCGGTTGCATTCAAGCACAGGTCTGTCACACGAATCACTGTCCCGTCGGCGTCGCGACGACTGATCCAAAACTCCAGCAAGCGTTGATCGTCGACGAAAAAAGTTTCCGCGTGACGAATTACATCATCTCGCTCCGGGAAGGACTGTACAATCTGACGGCTGCCGCCGGATTGACTTCGCCGACGCAGTTATCGGCCGACCATATCATCTACAAACAATCGAACGGGCAAGTCACACCGGCCACCGTCTTGATTCATTATCCGCAACAGTCTCTTTCCTGAACCATCCACTTGCACTTTTTCCTCATTACGCTTAAAGTGTATAGTTGATGAAATTTTAACTAAATTTAGCGAGAATTCTCCCACATCTAAGCGTCTCAGGGCAAAGCCCAGCATAGGTGGGAGATGAATCGCCCTGTTTTTCAAGACTGAGATCGTTTGATACAATCAGTGTAACGAATCAAAAGGAAAGGGGTGATTGCGTTGCTGAAGGCGTACAAGTTTCGACTCTATCCGACGAAACCCCAACAAGAATATTTCGTGAAGACGTTCGGTTGTGTCCGTTTCGTCTACAATAAGATGCTCGAAGAGCGGATTCGATTGTATGAAGACTCGAAACTGAACCCTGACGCGAAACAGAAGCTCCCGACACCAGCAAAGTATAAGCCTGAATTCCCTTTCCTCAAAGAAGTCGACAGCCTGTCTCTGTCGAACGCTCAGATGGACTTGAACAAAGCGTATGACAACTTTTTTCGAGATCCGTCTGTCGGGTTCCCGAAGTTCAAATCGAAGCACAACGCCCGTGCCTCTTACACGACAAATAATCTGAAGGGAAGCATCCGAATCGAAGATCGTAAGGTGAAGCTTCCCAAAATCGGTTTCGTGAAGTTGAAGCAACATCGTCCGTTCGTTGGTATCATCAAGTCCGCTACGGTCTCGATGACGAAGACCTCAAAATTCTTCATCTCCATTCTTGTCGATCAGACCGAAGAGCAATGGGTTCCCGCTAAGAATAAAGTAGGAATCGACCTTGGTCTGGAGCACTTCGCCATCATGACGAACGACGAGTGGACTTCTGAGAAAGTTGCCAATCCTCGTTTCCTTCGAAAGTCCGAAGAGAAGATCAAGAAGGCACAACGCGCCTTGTCCCGCAAAAAGAAGGGGAGTAAGAACCGAGACAAGGCGAGGATCATCCTCGCCAAGAAGCATGAGAAGATTGTAAATCAACGCCAAGATTTTCTTCATAAGCTGTCGAAACGGATGGTTGACGATAACCAAGTCATCGTCGTCGAGACACTGAAGTCGAAGAACATGATGAAGAACCATAAGATCGCCAAATCAATCGGAGACGTCAGTTGGTATGAGTTCGTTCGGCAGTTGGCATATAAATGCACATTCTACGGACGAACACTGATCAAAGCGGACCGATGGTACGCCTCAACGCAAATCTGTTCTTCTTGTGGAACGAAAGGCGAGAAGAAGACGTTGGATGTGCGAGAGTGGACATGTACTTGTAGTGCGCATCATGATCGAGATATCAACGCAAGTATCAACTTGTTGCTGTTAGCAGACTGAAAACCCTTCAGGGTAGGAACCACCCGATGAGCTTGGTCAATAATCGTAGCTCGTAAAAGTACGGTCTTCCCAAGAAGCTCCCACTTCAATTTGCGAAGCAAATAAGTGGTGAGTAGTTCACTTGTGCAAAACGAATTACCTTAAGGAAAGGGTTTTATATACGATGAAAAACAACTTTTGGCAGGACCTGCCACGACCATTTTTTGTACTTGCTCCAATGGAAGATGTCACCGACGTCGTCTTCCGTCACGTCGTCGCGAAAGCAGCGCGGCCGGATGTCTTCTTTACTGAATTTACGAATACAGAAAGTTACTGTCATCCAAAAGGAAAACAGAGTGTCCGCGGACGCCTTGAGTTCACGGAAGATGAACAGCCGATGGTCGCCCACATATGGGGCGACAAACCGGAATATTTCCGTGAAATGAGTATCGGGATGGCGGAAATGGGCTTTAAGGGCATCGATATCAACATGGGTTGCCCGGTTCAGAACGTCGCCGTCAACGGAAAGGGATCCGGGCTGATCAACCGCCCCGATGTCGCCGCTGAACTGATTCAAGCAGCAAAAGCCGGCGGTTTGCCGGTCAGCGTCAAGACACGCCTCGGCTATTCCAAAGTCGAGGAGTGGCACGACTGGTTACGCCATATCCTCGAGCAGGATATCGCCAACCTGTCGATTCACCTGCGGACGCGTAAAGAAATGAGTGCGGTCCCGGCCCACTTCGAACTGATTCCGGAAATCAAGAAACTTCGCGATGAAGTGGCACCGCAAACGCTCTTGACGATCAATGGAGACATCAACGACCGCCAACACGGGCTTGAACTCGTCGAGCAGTATGGTGTCGACGGCGTCATGATCGGACGCGGAATTTTCCATAACCCGTTTGCGTTCGAAGTTGAAAAGAGAGATCATTCGAGTGAAGAATTACTTGATCTGTTACGTCTGCAACTCGACCTACACGATCAGTATTCAGCTGAATTCGAACCCCGTCTTTTCAAACCGCTCCGCCGGTTCTTCAAGATTTATGTCCGCGGTTTCCGCGGGGCGAGCGAATTACGCGCCCGTCTTATGGATACGAATTCAACGGATGACGTCCGGGCACTGCTTGACGAATTCGTCGAACAAGAAGGCATTCACGCTGTTAATTCGTTTTCGATTTAACTTAATCATGCAAAAGAGCAAGGCTCCGCGCCTTGCTCTTTTTTTGGTGTTAGTTCACTTCCGTTTCCAGTCGAATCTTTAAACAGGTTAATTCAAACGGTGTGTCGCATGTTACTCGTTCCAAGCGCCGTTTCCCGACGCGCCGGTCGAGCAACGCAAAACCGCGGATGAAGGCATGGGGATGCGTCAACGCCTCTTCAATCGAGAGCTTCGGGTACAGCAGCAAATCCTGTTGCACGTCGTAACTGGCATGCCATCCCTCTTCCTCCAACTCACGTTCAATCTGCTCATTTAATTCACTCGATGCCTTGTACCAATCCGATTGAAAGATATCCAGTGTAAAACAGACGGGTTTTTCAGGTAATCGTGCCTTCGCCAACTCATAACGACGATCTGACTCTAATGTAAACCGTAAATCCTCCGCCTTAAAAAAAGTTTTTCCGTCCAGTGTCATCCAGACTCGGGCTTCGCCGTCATGAAAATGCCGGTCGACTGTGGCATACAAATCGAGACGCGGTCGAAGTGACGCCGCGACGAACGATAATATCTGCTTTTTCATTTTTGAAAATTGCATCGGATCCTCCTTTTAAACTCGTTAAACACCAGGCAGTAACTGACTGCCTGGTGTTTAGTTTACCCGTTTTTCATATGAAACGATTCCGTTAACGTAAAGGTGATGTTTTTAAGCTCAAGTCCTCCGAGTGCAAAGTACAGCTTGAAGTAGTTATGCGGATTAAAGACGAAGACGTCTTTTGTCTGCATCACCCATTCGCCGTTCGTCCCGTTAAACGTAAACGTTGCGACCGGCATGTTGTTCGCAAACAAGGTCACCGGCATCTGTGCCAGTTCCCCGGCATACGACCGGGCTTCGAACGTGACGTGGTACATCCCCGTTTCTTCCGCCGTCACGGCAAAGACGTGGCTGCTTCCGGTCGACGTATCGAGTTCGTCGAAAACGATCGGAACGCCGCTCTGAAGTTGCTGATGCGTCACCGCCTGTTCGTTCAGATCATCCGTTTCTTCCGGTAATCCGGTGACCTCAACCGTTGATTCCTGACCAAGCGTCCGCTCCATGACCGGTGACCGCAGGATGAACTGACAGATATTCGCCGCACTCCGTAACAACTCCGCCCGTGTCAACGTCCCGTCTGCAAGCGACGACAGCGTATCATCCTCAAACGGATTCGCCCCCGGTTCTCCGACGACCATGTAGAGATCGTTTTGTGAACGGACCATCGTCGCCGTCTGTTGCCGGTTGGCTTCCGTTTCTTCCGTATTGATCTTCGCCCACCAGTCGGTCATGACGACACCGTCAAAGCCCCACTCGTCGCGGAGAATCCGGGTATTCTGATCATACAAGCCGGCGGTCCACAGACCATTGACGGCACCGTATGTCGTCATGATCGCATATGCCTGTCCCCGTTTGATGGCATGTTCAAATCCTTTCAGATAAATCTCCCGTAACGCCCGTTCCGAGACGATCGAATCGAGATCATGACGATGGAATTCCTGATTGTTGGCACTTAAATGCTTCAGCGTTCCGGTCACGCCAACCCGGTGCATCCCGTCGAGCTGGGCGACAGCCATCATCCCCGTTAAATGTGGATCTTCCGAGAAGTATTCGAAGTTCCGGCCGTTGAGTGGATGACGGTGAATGTTCATCCCCGGTCCAAGCAACGTATCGATGCCGTTTTTCCGGAGTTCAAGCCCTGTCATCTCAAATAAATCCGCGACTAAATCGACGTTGAACGTTGAGGCGACGAGCGTTCCGTTCGGCAGTGAGAAAGCTTTTGTTCCGATATCCATCCGGATGCCGGACGGACCGTCGGCACAGCAGGCTGCCGGAATCCCGAATGCTGTCAGCCGGTCGGTCACGCCACCAAACGCCGCTGCCGTTCCCGGAGTAACGCGTGGGGAGTTCATTCCTTCACCGCGGACGATCGCCGCAAAATCCTCATCCATCAACTGATCGAGGAACACGTCGAGCGACGTCTTCTCTTCGTAGACATCCTTCAGGGTCAGTCCCTGGTTGTCCGAATACGTGCGTGCTGCCGGTCGTTCGGCTAAACGGCGGGCTTCCGGATCAATCGTCCGAAGTGGTGTCGCTTCATACGTCACGTCATATCCGGTCTCTGTCTGTTGCGGCTTTAACCGGTCGAATGCCGTGACCGGTGCCATGTTTTCACTTAACGTCTCAACGACACGTAACGTCTCAATCGTTTGTGTTGCCACATGCGCCGCTGTCCGGACGTCCGTTCCGGCGTACAGATGATAAGCACCCGCTTCGATGACGTAAGACGATTTATGTCCGGTCACGCCGGCATCATCGTAACTTGCATATTCCGTCAGAGGCACCGTCAACGTTGCCGTCTCCTGTTGCCCCGGTTCGAGCTGTTGCGTCTTCGTAAAGGCTACGAGTCCCCGTGCCGGGTTACCCAGTTGTCCCTGTGGTTTTTCAAGATACACCTGGACGACTTCTTTCCCGCTACACGTCCCTGTGTTCGTGAGGGTGACCGTTAACGTGACTTGTTGCTCCGTCATGTCGACCGTATCCGTTACGACATCAAACGTCGTATAGGATAAACCAAACCCGAACGGATAGAGGACGTCGTCTTTCGCAAACGTCTCGAAGTAACGGTATCCGACATAGATGTCTTCTTTGTAAATCGCCTGGTCTTCATGACCGAAGTATGGCGTCGACGGATAGGCATCGAGCGAACGGACAATCGTATCCGGCAGTTTTCCAGATGGTGTGACCGCTCCCGTCAAAAGATCGATCAAGGCGTTGCCGCCTTCCATTCCGCCTTGCCATCCGTACAGGATTGCACTCGGGTTAAAATCAAGCGCCCACTGCATGTCGATGACATTGCCGACGTTTAACAGGACAACCGTCTTCGAAAATGCTCCGGAGACTTTCTCAATCAGTGTCAACTCGACGTCCGTCAGCAGATAACTGCCCGGATCCGCTGTGTTATCGCGGTCTTCACCGGCTGTCCGACCAATCATGATGATCGCGACGTCCGATTGCGCCGCTGCGTCTGCGACGACTTCATCCGTGACCGGCATTTCTTCCTGCGACCACGGTTCAGCGGCCCAGCCTTCGCCTTTATCAAATGGATGATCTTTCAGCCAGGCTTCATAGACTTCCGTCAACGAGGCATTGACCGTCACATCCGGATGGTGCTGCAGGGCTTCAAGTGGACTTGTCACGTGCGACACGTTAACCATCCCGCCGGATCCCGTTCCGCTTTTATAGTAATTGAACTGATTGCGTCCGAACACCGAGACTGTCGTTCCTGCAGGCAACGGCAATGTCTGCTTGTCATTCTTCAGCAGGACTGCTCCTTCTGCGACCGTTTGCCTGGCCAGTGCCGTATAGGCGTTCCAATCTAATGTATATGTCGTCATCGATTCATCCTCCTGTTGATTGTGTAGTAGCAAACCGTTTCTTCAGACCGTTCGCGATTTCCGTGATGCAGTCTTCCGCTTGCGGATACTGCCCGAGCTTTTCGATAAAGGCATGGTCCATCCCGTTGTATTGAATGCGCTTCGTCTTGACACCGGCCCGCGCGAGTTTTCGTCCGTACGCTTCTCCTTCAAGACGGAGATAATCATATTCCGCCGTGATAATTAATGCGTCCGGCAGTCCGGCCAGCTTGTCGCTGAAGAGCGGCGACACATGCGGATCCTGTACGTCCCTCGTTCCTTGCAGGTACAACCGGTTCAACAATCCATCCGAGTCTTCCAGAGCTGTGACGATTCCTTCAAGTAACTCGCGATTCTCGTTCATCTCGTATGCGTCAAGACGCCAGTTGAAATCATCCGTCGGCAGAGCCGCGAGATTGACGACCGGATAGAGCAGGACTTGGTACTGGATCATCTCGGTCTGCTGTTCGCGGTCAAGCAGGGCACAGACCGTCGCTAAGTTCCCGCCGGCACTGTCGCCGGCAACAGCCAGTTGTGTACGGTTGATCCCGAGCTCTTCCGCCTGTTCGTAAACCCATTTGACGGCCGTGAAACAATCGTTCAGTCCGGCTGGAAACGGATGTTCCGGTGCCAACCGGTAATCGATCGAAATGACGACGACATTCGCCCGTTCCGCTAAAAGCTGACACGGATGTTCAACCGGTTCAAGCGTCCCCCCGAAAAAGCCGCCGCCGTGGAAGTAGACCACTGCCGGTAACAATTCCGTCGACCGGGGACGATAGATCCGCGCCGCAATCGGTTGTTCTACACTTGGAATCATGATTTCTTCCGTCGTGATTTCTGTCGTCGTCAGATCGGTATTGACCCACCCCATCCCAGCCCGTGCTGCTTCGAGTGAAAAAGGGCCGGCCGGTGAACTGTCTTGTTGTTGCAACATGACTTCCAAGACGCGCGGATCAAGTACTCCGCTTTCCGTCCGGTCCGGTACCGGCTTGATGACGACTTCGATGCCACCCTGCAGTTCAAAAGCTGTTTTTTCCGCTAACCGGTCGACCAATTGCTGATAATCCTGTCCCATGCTTCTTCCTCCTTTAACCGAATCATTCACTTGCTTATAAGAAATCATTGATTTGTAAAAATAAGTATCGAAACCGCTTTCGTAAATCATTAAAAAAATACTGGATATCTCATTCCTTCAAAAGATACCGCTTACAAAACCAATCATACGCATCTTTATCCGATTAATCAATCATTCTGGATGATTCAAAAAAAGCCACTTGTCTTTCACGTGTTTTCCTTGTCGGAATGACGTGAAACGAGTGGCTTTTTTGACTTAACTTAAAATATTTTCTTCCGAAACGAGTGTAAAGCCGTCAATGACGGTATCTTCCTCGACTTCGATCAGCAGACATTGTTTGCCGTTGTAATTGACCTGCTTGATGTACTTCAAATCCTGCGCACTGACCGAGATGTTCGCGACTTTCGTATTGATCTTAATTGATTTCGCTTCATAGTTCGGGACGATATTACTCGCCTTCATTTCGTACGTCGTATCATCGATGACTGTTTTGAAGGCCCGTTCGACCTGTTCCGTACTGACGTCTTCGATTCCGCTCGCCTTTAAGACCCGTTCGACTTCTTTGACGTCCAGCATCGGAATATCTTCCGGCTCGTCTTCCTTTTCGTCCTCAACGACGAGCAGGTGATTGACTTCCTCATAGACACCCGCGAGCGTTTTTGAATCGACCGATTCGCCGATGACCAGTTTGACGATCTCTTCAAACACCGCTTTGTCTTCTTCCGCCGTCACGATTTGATCACCGTTCAGGACATTTTCGATGAACAAAAGATCCGGCTTATTCGGCTTGCTTGCCGTATAAAGGACACGTTTGACGTCCGCCGCATTATCCGTAAAGCAGGGGAATAAAAAGCCGCCGATCGGTGAAGCGAGTTTGATGACCGGATTGATCAACAGGTTCGACTTAAACTCAAGATCAACGTAGTCGAAGATAAGCGACTGTTTCGGAAGTTCCGTCTGATTGAGACTGCTGAGAATAAAAGGAGTCGTGTAAACTTCATCGTTTTTGTTGACCTCCGTCTCGTCTTCCTGCCGTTTCGTCGTTTTGTAATACTGTCCCCGGATGAACGTGACGACGATATCGTTTTCGTACTGCACGTCCTGGACCATCTTCAGCGCAATCTGTTGCATCTGTTCCGTCCAGTCTTCCGTCTCTTCCGTGTACAGGCCTTCGTACAACAGTTGTTGCGTATGTCCGGTCGCGCCTTCTTCCGGCTGCTGGAACTTGACCTCAAACAGCTTGATGTCGAGTTTCCCGGTCAGGACTTTCTTGAAGTTCGCGAGGAACAATTCCTGTTGCTCAAGTTCGAGAAAGGCGAACGGTCGGCTTTCTTCATAGAAGATTTCACTCGTTTCCTTGCGGATATATACATTATAAATTTCGTTGATTTTAAGTAGTTCCGAGTCGACCTTAAAGTGGCGACGGATATCACTGATGTCTTGTTTGTTCATGTTACTAGCTCAGCTCCTTGGCGTTTGAATTCCTGATAACTTCTCAACTCATGTCCGAATCGAACAGAGGTACCCCTTTACTATACAAGAGTTGAATTTTTTTATGTTAAAAGTCTCCGCAATTTTAAATCATTCGTTTTTTATCTGATATTGATTTTAATTTTTTAAGTAACTGCTTTTTCTGTTACTTTAGTCTTAATTTCAAAAAAATATTTTTAATCAAAAGTATTCAACTTTTGTAATATTTACATTATTTTAACCCTATTCAAAATATTCAATGGGATACTGGGAGATGTGAGAGATTTCTTTCACACCACTACATAAGAGGAGGCAGTTCATGTTCCAGAAATTCAAGTTACTCGCCGTATCGTTTGTTTTGTTCCTCACTGCATTTCAGTTCGACCTCTCACCCGTTTCCGCACTCCCGTCCGGCATCCCGTCAAAAGCGATAGCTCAATCTGAACTCAATGCACTGACAGTCAAGACCGAAATTACAATGACCGGTTACTCCCGTGATCTCTTCCCGCATTGGAGCAGCCAAGGAAGCGGTTGTGATACGCGTCAAGTCGTCTTGAAACGCGATGCGGATTCTTACGTCGGAAGCTGTCCGGTCACGTCCGGCTCATGGTACAGTTATTATGATGGACTGACATTCACGAACCCGTCCGATCTCGACATCGATCATGTCGTGCCGCTCGCGGAAGCATGGCGTTCGGGTGCAAGCAGCTGGACGACAACGACACGTCAGGCATTCGCAAACGACCTCAACGGTCCACAATTGATTGCCGTCTCTGCAAGCTCGAACCGTTCAAAAGGTGACCAGGATCCATCGACATGGAAACCAACCCGTGCCGGCGCAAGCTGTGCGTACTCGAAGATGTGGATCAACACGAAAAGCCGTTGGGGCTTAAGTCTCCAATCCTCTGAAAAAACAGCACTGCAAACGATGCTGAACACGTGTACATACTAAGAAGGAGTCGATTCGATGGAAACGAAAACCTCTACGTTTACCGCCACACATGGTGTCATGACGCAAGAAGTTGGTGTCATCAGCGGTGAACTGGAACTGCGGACGACCTGCCAGGAAGACGGCACACTCGAACTCGCCATCTCCTATGTCGGCTCAACCGACGTTTACACGTTACCCGGCAAGGATTATCAGCTGCATGATATCCGCGATCACGAAGTCGTTCACCGGATGCTCGCGACAGTGCTGGAACGGACATAAAAAGTATAAAATAATATAATTCTTTTGATATCTCCCTTTATAAAACGAGCAGTTAAATGAATCTGCTTATCTTTATAAAGGGATTTTTTATTACAACATATTTTAAAAATACTATCTCATTTCTTAAACACGGAATTCAAATACCCATAGTTTAGATAGTGCTATTATTTGGTAATAATATTCAAAGGAGGCGATATAGAAATGGATGATTCAGTTACTAAACTGCTCATGAAAAAAGTAAAAAAGTATAAGAAATGGACAGAGGGAGCGTTTGTTAATCCGGTTTATTGGATGGTAAATGGAACGCCTTATTATATGGCTGGATTTACTAAGAATAATGCTCCTGTGGCAACAGCATATTTGACAATTGGTGATGAAAAGCTCGATGAGGCATTAGAGGCTCAAAGACACTTGGCGATTTTTGCCGACTTAAATAATAATGTACTTGATATCGGCAAAGATTTTTTAAAAATTAATGCAAACTATTTTACACAACCGCTCAGTATACCTGTTGATGACTCTAATTTATCTGCATTGACTGGAAAAGAAGCATTTTCAGAGCTTTGGAAAAATCAACAAAAAATATTTTCACTAGTAACTGAATATAAGCAATATTATGAGACTGATGTATTAATACGTCGGGAAATCTTTATGAAAGACATTATTAAAACCCAGGAAGCAGCAAATTTATTGACACTTTATCAATATTTAAATTTAAAAATCTTACTCGATAACAATGATGAAATACATGCCTTTTCTTCTTTTTTAAAGACAACGAAACAATGGAGGGAACTTGATCGACAATCTAAAAAATTCGTTAAAGGAATTAGTGGTAACCTTAGGAAAATACGTAAGAGTATGGACAATCTGAACCTGATTATAGATGAGGATTTTGAAACCATGATAACCTTGAATTACAATAAAATGATAGAAGAAAATAAACCAATAATTGAAGGACAGCGAAAATACATACGCTATCCTAAATAATCTACAGGTCGTTATACATTTTTCACTTACTCGTTACTAAATATTAAAAATACGTTGATTGATGTTGCTCCTATTTATCGAATATATTTGATTCATGATGAGAATTATTTATCAAATAATTTATTTAAGGGAGTTCTGTATGAGAGAAGTTTTGATTGGATCAGGTGTAGTGTTAAGCAGTGCTGGTATTTTCATGTTGTTGTATGGAGATATCCCACAGGGTTTTATCGCTTTGATTACGTTCACTTTTGGTGTAATCGTAGCAATGTTAACGAAAAAGAAGAAGGTAGATTGACCGTTATGTATAAGGAGGCAACGCCATAATTCATGAATTGATTCGAGCATCTGACTCTACTACGATTAATGGAGTTATTGCAACGTGTGCTGACCCGATTTTAGCCCATGTCAATCCAGCGCAACTAAAGACCAAAGATTTGATTGTCTCCAGTCACAAAGATCATTCCATTTTTGCGGCGCGTATCCCCCTTGCAGAAGACGCATGGAACTGGATTGGCGACAGAAATTGAACACGGTCACTGGTTCAATTTTAAAGATCTCGACGGCACTCATTTAATGGTTTGTAAATGTTGAGATTTAGTTTCCCAGTAAAAAAATAAATCGATCTATTCGATAGCTCCATATCGATTCTGTTTTCCCAACCAGTCGTTTTTTTCTCTCCATCTAAGTTTTTTAGCCGATATCCAGCTTACGTTATATTCGATCTGGTTCGGATCAAAGTCAATATCATCCGACCAATAATAAGTATCCTTTTGCTTTAAAATAATAGCCTCAAACAGAATCGAGTCGAACTTTTCTAGTGTCGGAAGGATATAAATTCCTGTTATACCTTCAAACCATAATTCAATTACAGACGGGTTTTTGAACTGACGCTGAAACAACAGTTTGACGTTTGTATCTAATCCGCTCGGAGCATTCATCGTCAAATTATCATCAACATACGTTTCGGTCCACATATGCACTTCCTTCAAACAGCCATCATGAAAATAACCATAGTTCTCAAGTAATTCTCTGATTTCTAACTCCTCTTTTAGTTCAATCCAGTTCATGGGCGACCTCCAGTACATTTTTTGATTTTTGATAGTCCCTTGTCAGAAAAGCTATTCCTTACAAAAGACCATATCAAATGCTTAACAGCATTTGATATGATCTTTTGTAGTGACTAAATTTATTTGTGGTACGGTTCATTCCGATTAATCCGGTACGCCCGGTAAATCTGCTCACACAAAATCATCTTCATCAACTGATGGGGAAACGTCATCTTCGAGAACGAAATCGTATCGTTCGCCCGCTGCATGACTTCCGGTGCCAGACCAAGCGATCCGCCGATAACAAACGCGATTTTACTTTTGCCGTACGTCGCCAGTCGATCGAGTTCTGTCGCAAACTGTTCACTCGTCCGTTGCTTTCCTTCAATAGCAAGTGCATAGACATGAACATCAGGTCCGATCTTCGCTAAAATCCGTTCGCCCTCTTTTTTCTTCACTTGCTGCATCTCGGCGTCACTTAATTGTTCCGGTGCTTTTTCATCCGGCACCTCGATTTCTTGAATCGAACAATAGGCGCCAAGACGTTTCGTATATTCGGCAATCCCTTGCTTCAAGTACTTCTCTTTCAGCTTTCCGACCGTGATAATGGTAATTTGCATCATTTTTCTCGCTTTCTGACAGAAAATTCAGGAGTTATCCACAGAGTTATCCACATGTCCACATGTTGATAATTATTTTTTGCTTGACACAAGATATGTCGCGGGTTGGTCACAGTACTCGCACGTGACGTTTTTCTCTGCCGGTACCTCTTCTAAAATCGGGTACTCTTCCGTTTCATCGACTACTTCGTCGAGCGCTAACTCGACGTGTTCTAAACAGACATATTTATCCACAGGTCTTTTCCTCCTTTTAAGTTATCCACATTTATCCGCTACCAGTATAACAAAAATTGACTTCCCCCGGCCGAAAAAAGTTATCCACACCTCTTCTTTGGAATTACTTCCTTGATCTGCTTCCTCCCTTACCACCAATCACTTCATCGTGTCCGCTGCACACGACTCCTACAGGAAAAAGCGCGGCTCGCCCGCGCTGTCAGAGGAAAACGAGAACCGGGCATCGACACCGACAGGCAAGAAGCCCGCGGCTTGTTCCTCGCCTGAGGAAAGCGCGTGACCGCGAATCACGATGAGAACCGGAGACACCATCTTTTCTGTGCACAAAAAAACTACCCGCACGCATACGAGTAGTTGATCTGAATCTGTTATTGTACCGTCGCCGCTTGCGCCGACAGTTTGACATCGAGTGTCTGCTTCTCGCCGCCCCGGTAGAACGTCACTTTGACGTTGTCGCCGACTTTAGCGTCACGATAGAGGACACTTTTCAAATCAGCAAATGATCTGATGTCTTTTCCGTTGATCTCAACGATGACATCATTTTCTTTCATCCCCGCTTTTGCTGCTCCGCTGTTTTTCGTCAAACCGACAACAACAATCCCGCGGTTGACGTCACTCGGCAGTTTCAGACGATCTTCCCGGAACCCGCTTGGGAATTCCTGAACGTCCCGGATCTGAATCCCGAGTTGCGGACGAATCACTTCACCGTTTTGTTCGAGATCACGCATAATCGGCAATGCTTCGTTGATTGGAATCGCAAAACCGACCCCTTCGACGCTTGCTTCGGCAATCTTCATTGAGTTGATTCCGATTAATTGACCGGACGTATTGATGAGCGCGCCGCCCGAGTTACCCGGATTGATCGCGGCATCGGTCTGGATGACTTCGGTGTTGAAGTCCTGCTGTCCGTCCTTGTTCGTATCGACCGGCACCGTCCGCTCCTGGGCACTGATTACACCACGTGTGACCGAGTTCGCAAAAATCCCGAGCGGATTCCCGATTGCAAGAACCGTCTCCCCGGCACGTAACGTATCCGAATCTCCGAGCTTCACGACTTGTGTCACTTTTGATGCATCAATCGATAACACGGCTAAATCATATGTCGGATCTTCCCCGAGCACTTTCGCTTCGAGTGCCGTTCCGTCGGACAACGTAACCGACAGACGGCTCGCACCTTCGACGACGTGATAGTTCGTGACGACATAGGCTTTGTTGCCGTCTTTTTTGTAGATGACACCCGATCCGGCACCGGTCTCCTGATCGGCACCTTGGAACGAACTTTGCAGATTCGTCACGCTGACGACCGCTTCCTTCGTCTGACCGACGGCACTGACGATATCGTTTTCCGATTCCGTCGCGTTTGATGCGGCTTGTTCCGGTGTTGCCGTCGAGACCGGTGCCGGACTCGTCATCTCATCACGGACAAACGGCCAGGCGATCAAGGCAATCAACAGAGCACCGATGATCCCGCCGATCAGGCCGACAAAAAAGGCCTTCCCGCCGCCGCGGCGTTTTGGTGCAGGTGGTTCTTCTTCATATGATTCACGATAGGGACTGACCGGCTCGTCTTCATTTGGTCGCCGCGGCGGAAAGCCGCTTGTCTCATCGGTCGATGCGTAAGGCTTATCTGATTCGTTCCGTGGTTCTTCTGGTCGATCCATCGACACATGCCTCCTTCTAGACTCTCTTTACACAAGTATACCCCCATCACGTGGCGAGTTAGCCAAATGTGGGGGTCTTTTGAGCATATTCAGTAATTTCCCATAATCAAAGCTTCAAAAGCGGTGTCGGAATGACCGGATCCGTGTCGAGCAACTGGATTTTGCTGAGGTCGACGTCGCGGCTCGCGAGCGTCTGCGAGACACTCATCCGGGCGAGTTCCTTCATGTTGTTGTCCTTACTCAGGTGGGCCATGTGGATCCGTTTCGTCCGGTCGTCGAGCACTTCGCTCATCGCGATCGCCGCGTCTTCGTTCGAGACGTGTCCATAATCACCGAGGATCCGCCGTTTAACGCTCCACGGGTAATGCCCCATCTGAAGCATCCCGATATCATGGTTCGCTTCAAAGATATAGGCATCGGCTCCGCGGATAACACCTTTCATCCGGTCCGAGACGTAACCCGTATCCGTGATGTGGGCGAGTCGTTTTCCTTCATGGGCGAACTGGAAGAACATCGGGTCGGCCGCGTCATGGCTGACGTTAAACGATTCGACTTCGATGTCGCCAAACTGTTTGACCTCACCGACTTCCCAGAGGAACTTCAGCGCCGGATCGATTTTGCCGATCTTCGCTTCCATCGCCGCCCACGTCTTTTCGTTCGCATAAAGCGGGATGTTGTACTTCCGCGCCATGATGCCGACGCCTTTGATATGATCCGAATGTTCATGGGTGACGAACAAACCGTCAATCTGATCCGGCGACCGGTGAATCTGGTCGAACAGGGCGAGCATCGCTTTTCCGGTCAGGCCGGCGTCGACGAGCAGGCGGGTCTGTTCACTTTCGATATAGAGGGCATTCCCCGTCGAGCCACTGGCAAGGACGCTGTAGTGTAGGCTCATCGTGCATTCCTCATTTCTCTGAAACGGTATCAAGCCGTTCGATGGTCTGGACTCCGCCGTCGATCGCATTGACGAAATACAGTTCTTCTCCGTTCAGTTCAATCTGCCACGTCGGCGGTAAAATCTGCACCGATTTTGTTCCTTCTGTCACAAGACAGAAATAACCGAGCTTTTGGCTCGTCATTCGTTTCGAAGCAGGGAATAATCCCTGCTCCGACAGTTGAATGACGGACTCACTCGCCGATAATAACGTGACATCCTGTGCCTGACGGACGACTTTGTTTAAGTGACGTTGTTTGTAGCTGACGACTTCCTTCTGCTCGTTCAACTGGAGCACAAGTAACGACGGACCAATCATCGCGTCATCCTCTCGCGACTGTTGCGGTGTCGAGTATAACGGTTGTTCCTTATACGTCTGAACGAACGTCATCTCATTGTGTTTGCTGTCATACTTCCAAAACGTGTAGTCGGTCCCGTATGCAGCCGACGATTGGACAAACGATGTTGCCGAATCCCGCATTGCTTTCGCTTCGAGCGGGAACGGCTTCGTCAGACGAACCGACCACTCGATTTGATTTTTGACGGATGTGACGGCATCTTGGATCGAAGAGCCTGGTTTAGGAGCCAATGAACTCGTATCGACTTCCGCCGTCAAATAACCAATTTCTTTCGAGACGGTCTGCAGTTTCTTTTCATCAATTTTTCGTTCTTTCAAAACAGTTTTCCCGTCCGCATTCGTCGTGACGATTCGGGGATCAATCATTCGGTCCATCAACTGAACGGCAAGATAGGCGTTCAGGATCAGGAACGTCAAAATCAGTAACGTTTTTGCTTTACTCCAATCCATGAAACATTATCCCTCTTTTCCGATAGCTTGATCAACCGTGGTCCATTTTCCGTTTCGTTTGACGAACCAATTTGGCTTAAACAAGGCATAACGACTCGTTTCAATTTCGTACGTCATTTCATATCCCATCCGAATACCGGAAATCTCATCCAACATGTCGGCGGATTGAAGCTGTTTTTCAATCTGATCGATGGATGGCAATGTCGTTTCCCGGAGCAACAGCTTCCGATCCGCCCGAATCATACTGCGGCTGAGCGAACGGATTTGATTTTCTTCGAACGTTACTTTGATGGTCGCGAGATCAAAGTCCGGTTGTTCAAGTAACGGTCCTGTTTCACCAAAAATCGGGTATCGGTTCAAATACAATCGGAACGTCGCCGCCTGTTCCTCTTCCGCTTTCGACATCTGATCAAAGTAATAGCGGAAACCGCTGCGTTGTGTCACAGGATCGAGCCATCCGCCATGGATGTTGATGTAACTGACGATTGTACTGTAATCGACGGACGAGGTTTGGGTGTTCGGAGACAATGTATTAAAACGGAACGCATTATAATCCCGGTCGTAGGTCGAAACACTGACACCGTCCGTCAAAACGTCCAGGTCATCCCGGCTCTTGATTTGTTGGACGTTCGAGTTTTCCGTAAAGAACGCGCTCTCGATCCGGCTGAGCGGCTTCGGATCCTGTGAAACATCATCGTAGACGAATACTTCTTCCAGTTTCGTCGCGCCGCTTGGGACATACGTGTAGTCACCGCCCTTGAGCTCGACTTTCGTCATCGGTTTTTTCTTATCATAGGCGAATAGACGTTTTAAGACCGTCTCATCCCCGATTAATTTAAAATCCTTAAATCGTCCCGTCGTCGACTCCAGTCGAAGGATCGGTCCTTCATAATCGAGCAGATAGAGCCGTTTGATCGGCTCTGACATCGCAATTTGTTTTTCCCCGAGCAACTCCTCGAGCATCTTTGAACTGATCGGCGTCGGGAAAATCATCTCGACACTCCGTTTGCTGACCGGAATATCTGACGCCTTATCGGTCAAAACCAGGACACCGACATCAAACGAGGCGCCAATCCGGTTCAGAATCGTCCGACCGATGATTTGGGTCTGATAGGCACTTTCACCGTTCGAATAGATGACCAACTCCGGATTAATCAGCTGATTTCCTTCGACCGTCTTTGAGGTATCGATTTCATTAAACGATACCTGTTCCTGTTCAATCGACTCGCTGCTCGGATGATACGTCCATAACATGGCGGTTTGCACGATTGAGGCACTGACCAGAAGAATCAAAGCGATGGATTTCAGTCGCTGTTTCGTCATCCGATATCCACCTCTTCGATCACCTCGTATGGAAGCGTAAAGTAAATCGTTGTCCCGCGTCCCCATTCGCTTTCTGCCCAAATGTCACCACCGTGTGCCGAAACGACGTCTTTGGCAATCGAAAGACCGAGTCCGGTTCCACCAATCTTCCGTGCCCGTGCTTTATCGACCCGGTAGAAGCGTTCAAAGATTTTCTGCAGGTTCGCTTTTGGAATCCCGACTCCTTCGTCTTTGATGCTGATGACGATCCGTTTCGCCCGTAACATCGTCCGGACGGTGATCGTACCGCCTTCCGGTGAATACTTGATCGCGTTCGTTAAGATATTATCCGCGACCTGAATCAACTTATCCTGGTCCCCGCGGATGTAGACTTTCCGTTTCATGATCTTGCGGCGGAACTGAATCCGTTCCGGTTTCGTCATATCGTGGCGATCGAGAATATCATTTAAGAATTGAATATAATCAAACCGGACTTTGTTCATCTTGTATTCCTTGCTGTCCATTTTCGACAGTTGCAACAGATCGGTCACGAGGCGGATCATCCGCTCCGTTTCGTTTTGTGTCGTCTCCAGGAACCGTGGCGCCAGTTCTTCATCCTGGTACGCACCTTCCGCTAAGGCTTCGAGATAACTCCGCATCGTCGTCAGCGGTGTCCGGAGTTCATGACTGACGTTCGCGACGAACTCACGGCGGTCCTGCTCGACTTGTTCCTGCTCCGTGACGTCATGCAGGACGATAATCATACCGGTAATCGGTCCACTGTGTTTTTTGACCGGTGAGAAGAAGGCCCGGACAAGGAACAGTTCGTCCTCGCTGCTAAAATCAAGCAAACGGGGCGGCATCGTGCCGTCTTCCGGAATCATAAAGTCGTCTCCGAGCGCGAGTAGATCCTTTAAATTCGTCCCGACGATACCGGATTCATCGACACCGACGATATCCTTCGCCTGGTCGTTCATCAGGATGACACGTAGCGTCCGGTCCGTCGCAATCACACCATCCGTCATATTTTCAAGGACACTCGTCAATTTCCGCCTTTCGGCTTCCGTCGTCGCATTCGCTTCGAGTAATTCATCCGTCAGTTCATTAAAGGAACGTGCCAACTGACCAATTTCGTCATCGGAATAGACTTTAACCTTCCGCGAGAAGTTCCCGCGCCGCATCTCGATTGCCTGGCGCCGCATATCCGAAATAGGCCGTGTAATCGTCCTTGATAACAGGACACCGAGAATCGAGGTGATGACAAGTGCAATCACTGTCCCCGTTGCTAAGATGCGTGTGACTTGCTGCATCTGAGAATAAATCGACTCCATCGAAGCCCGGACGTAAATCATCCCGGTCGTTGCACCTGTCCGTTCCGAGGTAACGGGGACTGCAAAGATCCGAATCTTGTCTTCCGTCGTCGGATCGAGGACGGTATCGACACGGGAGGAACTCGTAGCTTGTGCTTTTTTAATCAGTGAATTCGTCGCCCGTTGTCCGACCGCTGACTGATTGTCCTCGTCGGACGTCGCTTGAATGATCGAGTCCTGATCAATGATTTGTACTTCGAGAATATCGTTCCTTGACGTCGAGCCACTACTAAACTCAGACAGCAGTTGTCCAAGAGATTCAGACAACTGCCGTTTGGAGGCCTCATCATCGCCTGTCTTATCGAATTCCTTCCCGACATTGTACGCAACAAGTCCGGCCCGGTCTTCAACAGATTTTGAGAAGTTCGTAATGTACTGTTTTTCAAGAGAACGAACGAAGTAAACCCCAATGACTTGCATCGCGACTAAGATCAACAACGCATAAATGACGACAAGTTTCCACTGGATCGATTTGAAGAAGTTCGTTCCTTTTAACATCGTTATTCATTCTCCCCGTCTTGGAGATAATAGCCGACACCACGGCGGGTCATGATATAGATTGGTGTACTCGGGTTATCTTCGACTTTTTCTCGCAGACGGCGCACAGTGACGTCAACGGTCCGGACGTCACCGAAGTAATCATATCCCCACACGGTTTGGAGCAGGTGTTCACGCGTCATGACTTGACCGATGTTTTTCGCCAAGTAATGCAACAGTTCAAACTCACGTTGTGTCAGTTCGATTTTTTGATCCTGTCGTGTGACGGTATGAGAATTCGTATCGATATACAGTTCTCCTACTTTCAATGGACCCGGTCCTGCATTGGCCGGTGTCGCTTCGACCGTATTGACGTTTCGTAAGTGTGCCTTCACCCGTGCCAATAATTCGCGCGAGCTGAATGGTTTCGTCACGTAATCATTTGCACCAAGCTCCAGGCCAAGGACCGTATCAATTTCAGAATCCTTTGCCGTCAACATGATGATCGGGACTTTTGATGTTTTCCGGACTTCCCGGCAAACTTCCATTCCATCCATCAAGGGCAACATGATATCGAGCAAAATCAAATCGGGCTTAAACTCTTCGACTTTCTCGAGTGCTTCCACTCCATCATTTGCTACGGCGACACTATAACCTTCTTTTTCTAATTTAAATTTTAATATATCGGCAATCGGTTGCTCGTCATCGACGACGAGGATTTTACGTTCCGTCACTGGGTGTTCCCCCTTAATAATTTCTATTCAATCTATTTTACCTGTTTTTCAGGCATATAGAAAGGTGGCGACGGAAACTCCCG
>CAACWX010000498.1_pt1 | contig 31231 bp, 34 predicted proteins | sample 2275751 | NCBI WGS metagenome assembly CAACWX01 (sample SAMEA5312471, study PRJEB27640) | indoor metagenome | biome: indoor environment; feature: uncontrolled; material: tiles wood | place: Germany | collected 2014-07-07 | reverse complement strand
GGTATGCGCAAACGCGGAAAAGTCTATGAATCAACAGAACGATTCAGTGTCATGCGTGCACAAAAAGCCATCGAACGGGCGGATGTCGTCTGTGTCGTATTAGATGGTGAAGAAGGCATCATCGAGCAAGATAAAAAAGTTGCCGGTTATGCCCATGAAGCAGGTCGTGCTATCGTGATCGTCGTCAATAAATGGGATGCCGTTGAAAAAGACGATAAAACAATGAAAAAAATGGAAGAGGAAATTCGCGAAGAATTCCGGTTCCTTGATTATGCACCAATCGTTTTTGTCTCGGCGAAAACAAAACGTCGTTTACAAACGTTACTTCCTGTCATCAAACAAGCAGCGAAGAGTCATGCACAACGCATTCAGACAAGTGTCTTGAATGATGTCATCGTAGATGCGGTAGCAATGAATCCTGCACCAACGGATAAAGGTGTTCGTTTGCGGATTAACTATGCGACACAGGTCGCTTCTCGTCCGCCTACATTCGTTTTATTCGTCAATGATCCGGAATTGTTACACTTCTCATATAAACGTTATCTGGATAACCGGATTCGTGAAGCCTTTGATTTTACAGGAACACCGATTCGGATTCTGGCACGTCAAAAACAATAAGGACAAGGTGAATCATGATGAAAAAAATTGCAGTCATTGGAGCCGGGAGTTGGGGAACCGCACTCTCGCTCGTTTTAGCCGATAACGGTCATGAGGTCATTCTTTATGGTCGGGATCAAAAAAATGTTGATGCCATTAATCAAAATCATGAAAATACGCAGTTCTTACCAGGTGTGACGTTGCCGGAATCACTTCGGGCAACTACTGTTTTAAGCGAAGCTGTCGAAGGGGTATCCCATATCTTGATTGTGACGCCTTCTTCTGCGATTCGTTCTGTATCGCGTCAATTAAACGAATTGTTGACGGAACCGGTCGTGTTGATTCACGCCTCGAAAGGGATTGAACCGAAAACACACTTACGGTTGTCAGAATTGATGGAGCAGGAAATCGATGCCTCCAAACGTTCGGCGATTTGTGTGTTGACCGGTCCATCCCATGCGGAAGAAGTCGCATTACGTAAGCCGACGACCGTAACGGTTGCTTCCACTGACATGGAAGAGGCAGGACGAGTGCAGGAATTGTTTACGAATGATAACTTCCGTGTCTATTTAAACGCCGATATTATCGGAGCAGAACTGGGCGGAGCGTTCAAAAACATCATTGCCTTAGCAGCCGGAATGGCTGATGGATTAGGGTACGGTGATAATGCCAAAGCAGCCTTGATCACCCGCGGGATGGTCGAAATTGCCCGACTCGGAACATTGTTCGGTGCAAATCCGATGACGTTCACCGGTTTAACGGGAATGGGCGACTTAATCGTGACCTGTACATCGGTCCACAGTCGGAACTGGCGCGCCGGAAATGCGATCGGCCGGGGCGAAAAACTTGAAACCGTTCTTGAGAACATGGGAATGGTCGTCGAGGGCGTCCGGGCGACACAAGCCGCTTACGATTTAGCAGAAACGAAACAATGTGAGTTACCCATCACGACAGCGCTCTATCATGTCTTATTCGACGGACATACTCCGGCAGAAGAAGTACAGAAATTGATGCGCCGTCCGCAGAAAAATGAGATTGAACATCTGTTTACGATGAAAGATTAACGGAGTGGGGTGGAAACCTTGAGTCCTGGATTACTAAAAATGTGGATTTCGTTTGCCGGGATCGGTTTGTTTGCGATCAGTGTCTTATTGGTCACAATCAGTCGGACGAAATTATCCGGTGCTTGGCAATTCTTGATGTCGACCATTGCTTTTCTTTGTTTTATCGTGGCATCGATCATCATGGTCTTTATCGTCATGGCAGGTCCGAGTGCATGAAAAAACTTTTAATAGTCTTTATGCTGATTCCGGTCATGTTGTTGTCGGGCTGTTTATTTCCGGACAGTCAAAAACCGTCGAATCGGGTTCCGTATCCGGAACAAATTCGAACGGTTCAAAATGCAGTAGACGCCTATCAAAAAGATACCGGCGTTTTGCCGATTAAAACAAGAGAAGCGGATACACCATTAATGGAACGGTATCAAATCGAACTCGGACGTCTGATTCCACGCTATATGAGCGACCCTCCTCCCAACAGTTTTGAAGGGGGCGGGACCTTCATTTATTTACTCGTGGATGTCGAGAAAAAGCCGACGGTTAAATTGATGGACTTGCTTGTAGCAGAAGAACTTCAAAAGCTTCAAGTCCGCATTGATACGTACCGTAAGAAAAATGACAAATATCCTTTCAAAGGTTCGATCGGGAAAAATCAGTTTACGCTTGATTATAAGAAGCTGTTTATCAAAGAGGAACCGAAAGTACCGAGTCCGTATTCCGATGAAAAACTGTCGATCTATGTAGACGGTCAGGGGCAGTTGTTTATCAACTATTTGCCTGAACTTAAAAAAGCGGTCGAAACAGCGAAGAAAAAGCCGAAAGTCGGCCAAGATATTCGGCATTTGCTCTACGATGAGCAACCTTTTGTTCCTGCGTACTCCCAAAGTTACACAATCAACAAAAAAGGCGAACCTGTGTTTTCTGAGAAATCGATCGAAGAATCAGAAAATTAATGGGGATTCTAACGAAAATGTTGTAATATCAACGTTTATAAGGTATGATTAGCCTCGAAGAAGTGATTGGGAGGGGGTGAACGTAATGAACAAAACTGAACTCATTCAAGCAGTTGTCGAAAAATCAGGTCTGACTAAAAAAGACGTGACGAAAGTTGTAGAATCAACATTCGAATCGATCACTGAGACACTTCAGTCTGGAGAGAAAGTCCAATTGATTGGCTTTGGTAACTTCGAAGTCCGTGAACGCGCAGCTCGTAAAGGTCGCAACCCACGTACAAAAGAAGATATCGAAATCCCAGCAAGCAAAGTACCGGCTTTCAAACCAGGTAAAGCATTGAAAGATGCGGTTAAGTAATTCGGCTACATAGTCGTTCGAGGAAATCCTCGGACGGCTTTTTTTGTGGACATTGAGAGACGAGAAAACGGACTGATTATGGTATATTAAAAAAGAAGAAAATCCATCAACGAGATGGCACTGGAGATCGGGGGGTAAAAGCATGAATCATCAAGAGCTGCTCGTGGAAGAAATGGTCACTGCACTCACTACAAAACAAACAACACAATTGGCTCGGCATGTGGATTTCCCTTCCATCAATCGTGAACAAATCAGTTGGTTGATCGATGTCGCCCAAAATGAAACGTTGGCTTGGCAATCACTTGTCAAAGGTGTGCACTATGCACAAGTGGCCTTACTGTTACATGAACGTGTCGGAGAGACCGAGAGAGGTTCAAAAGAACGACAATTGCTGGTTTTGGCCGGAGATTTGTTTTCGAGCTATTTCTTCGAAGAATTGGCTTCTCTTCCCCAAACGGCACTCGTAACACTCGGACGGACCGTTCAGCATGTGAACGAAGCAAAATGTGCCCTTCATGAGGAAAACTACGATTCGACCGAAGAGTATGTCTTATTGTGGTTAAAGGCAGAATTCGGATTGGTTCAAGGACTAGCAACGATTAGCGGAAGAGACTGGTTGACGGAGGACGGACAACGTTTAATCCGTCAACGGGCACGAAGCTTACAGGCAAGTGCTCAACAACTGTTATTATCTCATCTGGAACAGATGGCAGTAGCGTAATATCTTCGAAAGGGTGAACTGCGTGCAGACACAAGAAAAAGAGAAAAAAGTATATGAAGTGTTTCAATCGATTTCAAGTAATTATGATCAGATGAATTCCATCATCAGCTTCCGCCTTCATAAATTGTGGAGAAAAGAAACGATGCGGCGGATGAATGTGTTTCCGGGAGCAAAGTGTCTCGACTTATGTTGCGGAACTGCCGACTGGACGATTCAACTTGCGAAAGCAGCCGGTCCGACGGGTGTGATCAAAGGACTCGATTTTTCTGAAAACATGTTGAAAGTCGGCGTGGAAAAAGTTGAAGCGCTTGAAATGAAAAATGTCGAATTGATTCATGGAAACGCGATGGAGCTTCCGTTTGGCGACCATTCGTTTGATTACGTGACGATTGGCTTTGGGCTGCGGAACGTTCCGGATTATCTGCAAGTCATTAAAGAAATGCACCGGGTCCTGAAACCGGGCGGGACGGTCGTTTGTCTCGAGACGAGCCAACCGACAGCACCGTTATTTAAAGAAGCATACGCACTATATTTCGGGAAAATCATGCCGCAAGTCGGTCGTTTGTTTGCGAAATCCTATGATCAATACAATTGGCTACAAGAATCAACAGAAGTCTTTTTAGATCGTGTCGAGCTGAAGCAACTGTTTGAACAGGCCGGTTTTATGCAAGTTGAAGTAAAAGCATTTGCAGGTGGGGCGGCTGCAATGCACCTCGGAAAGAAGTGGTGAGATGTCACTGCATTCAATTTATCGGGATGTAACAAAAGAAGTGAATTTAGTGGATGAATTTTTGATCAGTCACATCGCATCGAACGATCCGACAATCGATGCTGCCGGACAACAATTGCTTCAAGCAGGCGGCAAACGGATTCGGCCTGCGTTTGTTCTGTTGGCATCAAAATTCGGTCGGGCGGACCGTGATGAACTCGTGCGAGTCGCAGCCAGTCTTGAACTGGTTCACATGGCTTCGCTCGTGCATGATGATGTGATTGATGATGCCGAATTGCGACGCGGAAAACCAACCGTCATGCAACATTTTGATGAAGAAGTTGCCCTCTATTCCGGTAACTTTTTATTTGGGGAAGCAGTTAAGTTGATTGGTGAAGTCGGGAAACCGGAACTTGTTCAAGTGATGGTCCATGCGATGCGTGAAATCTGTGAGGGCGAAATCGAGCAGATTTACGATCAGTACGACTGGGAACAATCCATCAAACGGTATATCAAGCGGATTGAACGGAAAACGGCGATCTTGATTGAAGCCAGCTGTCACCTTGGGGCGATTGTCGCGAACTGTTCACCGGAAGATACAAAAGCGTTACGACAATTTGGGCGTGACATCGGTCTAGCTTTCCAAATTGCAGATGATTTGCTCGATTTTACGGCCAAGCGGACGGAACTCGGAAAACCTGTCGCGGAAGATTTGCGGCATGGTCATAAAACTTTGCCTGTGTTTTATGCTTCGGAAGATCAAGACTTCTTTCGTGAGTTACAAAAGATCCGTTCGATGCCGAGTCATGAAGAAGTGGCTCCTTTACTGGACCGGTTGCAACAATCAGATGCGTTGGAGCGCACGCAACAAACCGTTGATTTATACATCCGACGGGCGATTCTCCGCTTGAATCATCTGCCGAAATCGTCAGCAAAACGTTCCTTGGAAGAAGTCGCCCGGTATGTCGGAAAACGCAAAGGTTGAAAAAATGTAAAAAATTTCTTGCCGCTTGTCCATTTACGCAGTAAACTTACTATGTAAGCGCTTTTTTATCTGCATTTCATAGGGGGAACTAGTAATGGAACAAACGTTTTTAATGGTAAAACCGGATGGCGTTGAACGAGGTTTGATTGGGGAAATCATCGCTCGTATCGAACGTAAGGGATTTGTAATTCGTGAAATGAAAATGATGCAGGTATCTGAAGAATTGGCTCAAGCTCATTACGCGGAACACGCAGAAAAACCATTTTTCGGAGAGTTGGTCACTTTTTTGACATCTGGTCCAGTCGTCGCGCTTCGTGTTGAAGGCGAAGATGTCGTCACGGTTTCACGGATGATGATCGGGAAAACGAAACCGACGGAAGCACTGCCAGGAACGATTCGGGGCGATTTCGCGAACACGATGAGCGAGAATGTCATTCATGGTTCAGACAGTGTGGAAAGTGCCGAGCGTGAACTCGGTCTTTGGTTTCAAGGACAACCATTAAACGTTTAATGTTGGCAAGACGATTGAGCAACTGCTCAATCGTCTTTTTTTGTTTTTTGGAAAGGAAATGGCTTTATGCTAAGATAGAAAATAAGATAGGGAGTGTGTTAGAAACAATCCCGACAGAGAGAGGATTTGTGAGGTGGACTATGCAGGACTATGAGCTTTTCATCCAGCGTTTCTTAAAAAAATCAGGAATTGATTTAGGACAATATAAAGAAGCCCAGATGAAGCGACGATTGACAGCGCTACGCGATAAAAAAGGATACAGTACATTTGCTTCTTATATGCAGGCGATGGAAAAAAGTGCGACATTGTATGACGAATTTTTGGATCGCATGACGATTAACGTCAGCGAGTTTTTCCGGAATCCGATTCGGTGGCAACAACTCGAACAAGATATCTTGCCTGTATTGCAAGCCCGTGCTCACGGACGAATCCGGACCTGGAGTGCTGCCTGTTCGACAGGGGAGGAACCGTATTCGTTAGCGATGATCTTAAACGAAAAGATGGATCCTGCACAATTTACGATTCAGGCAACGGACTTGGATGACCTGGTTCTCGAAAAGGCGAAACAAGGCCGTTACGGGGCATCCGCTTTAAATGAAGTGGAGGAAGCACGAAAAAAACGGTATTTCATCGAACAAGAACAACAGTTTGAAGTCGTTCCCGAAATCAGACGTCTCGTTCGGTTCAGTAAACACAATTTGTTGGGTGACCGATATGATACCGGATTTGATTTGATCATCTGCCGGAACGTCTTGATTTATTTTACAGAGGAAGCCAAGGCGCATGTCTACCGTTCATTCGTCGACGCCTTAAAACCGGGCGGCATTTTATTCGTCGGTGGAACAGAACAGATTTTCCAACCAGAACGATTTGGTCTGAAGATGAAGCAAAGCTTTTTTTACGAAAAAATCTAAGGGTAAGAGGGGATGAGGCAACATGCGTTATATGACAGCAGGTGAATCACACGGTAAAGGATTATCGGTCATCATCGAAGGAATCCCTTCTGGTCTTATCATTGATTTTGACAAAGTACAACGTGAGATGACACGTCGCCAAGGTGGTTATGGTCGAGGACGGAGAATGCAGATCGAACAGGACGCGGTAGATGTCCGTGGGGGAATCCGCCATGGCTATACGACGGGCGCACCAATCAGCCTGTTCATTGAAAATAAAGATCATACCCACTGGACACAAGTCATGCAGGCAGAACCGTTGCAAGAAGAGTTGGATCGTCCGCGGACGCTAACCCGTCCAAGACCGGGACATGCGGATTTAGTCGGCGGATTGAAGTATGGGCACCGGGATTTACGGGATGTCCTCGAACGTTCGTCTGCCCGGGAAACGGCGGCACGTGTCGCTGTCGGTGCGATTGCCAAACAACTGTTGAGCCAACTCGACATCGATTTATTCTCGCATGTCCGTTCGATTGGTGGCGTCGATGCGGATGTCATCAATCCACTAACATATCGTGACGCGATTGAGACATCACCTGTCCGCTGTGCCGACGAAGCGGCAGCGGAGCGAATGATGGCAGCGATTGATCAAGCCAAAAAAGACGGAGATACGTTAGGCGGGGAAGTCGAAGTGGTCGTGACGGGTGTCATGCCGGGAATCGGCTCCTTTACGCAAAACGAGACGAAACTCGACAGTCGTATCGCCCGGGCTGTCATCAGTGTCAATGCGATGAAAGCAGTCGGATTCGGAGACGGATTTGAGCTGGCTCGACGAAAAGGCAGTACCGTCCAAGATGAAATTCTGCATGATGAGACAGGTTATTTCCGTAAAACGAATCATCTGGGAGGAATCGAAGGAGGTATGTCGACCGGAATGCCGATTCGGGTCCAAGTAGCGATGAAACCGATACCGACTCTGTATCGTCCCCTGCAGTCAGTCGACATTGAAACAAAAGAACCGTTCGTTGCCCAAATCGAACGAAGTGACGCGTGTGCCGTTCCGGCTGCTGCGGTCGTACTTGAGGCCGTCGTAGCCGTTGAGATTGCTGCAGCTGTCCTTGAGATGTTCGGTACATCGACGCTTGGTCGTCTTAAGCAGGCTGTTACAGACTACCGGGAGGAGGTGCGTCTCTTTTGACGCATCTGATCATCGAGGCAAGCCGTCCTTATCCGGTCTATGTCGAAACGAAGGCTATCCATCATATTCGTGAAATCAAACAAGCGCAAGAAGCAGATCAGTTTTGGATCATTACGGATCAGACCGTAGCGGATTTGCACATGGTGTCGATTCGAAGTCAGCTCGAAAGCTGTTTTCCATTGACACATCAATCTGTCAGTATCGTCGAGCCGGGAGAAGACAGCAAATCATTATCTGTCTATCAACGGTTATTGGAAGAGGGAATTGAGCAGGGAGCAACCCGTAAGACGATGATCCTTGCAGTCGGAGGCGGCATGATTGGTGACTTGGCCGGATTCGTCGCGGCGACTTTCCTGCGCGGAGTTCCGTTTATCCAAATCCCGACGACCCTGCTTGCTCACGATTCGAGTGTCGGGGGAAAGGTTGGATTAAACTTACGTTGGGGTAAGAACTTAGTAGGTGCTTTTTATCAGCCTTCTGCTGTTTTGTACGATCCCGCCTTTTTACAAACATTGCCTGACCGCGAATGGAGAAGCGGTTTTTTTGAATTATTGAAGCACGGATTATTGGCGCGTCCGACATTTGCTGAAGATTTGATCGGACTTGAATTGGCAGATATCAAACAGTTAGCGCTGGGAGACTGGATTTCAGCCGGGATTAAAGTGAAACAACATATCGTCGAGCAGGATGAACGTGAGGCGGGCATCCGCGCCTTTTTAAATTATGGACATACGTTTGGCCATGCGGTTGAATATGCGAGTGCAGATCTTTCCCACGGAGAAGCGGTCGGAATTGGACTGGTCTTTGTATCGTTACTCGAAGGAAATGAGCGTCAAGCCCGTCAGCTGGTGGAACTGATTGGTCGAATCGGTGTCGTATTACCGGAACGTCAACCGTTTGAAAGATACTTGGAGTTGATGAAACGGGATAAAAAAAATGATGCGTCGATTCGATTTGTCTTACAAGGTCAAGACGGATTTGGCTTAGAAGCAATCAACCGGAAACGTCTAGAAGAAGCATACGATCAAACAGTGAGGTGTTTAAAGTGGGGTTAAAAGGGACAGTACGCGTACCAGGCGATAAATCAATGACCCATCGTGCATTTTTGATGGGCGGAATCGCAGAGGGGACAACCGTGATTTCAAACGCCTTGCTAGGAGCAGACTGTCTGGCATCACTCGCAGCAGTCGAGGCACTCGGGGCACAAATTCACCGGACGGAACAAGACATTCGGATTACCGGTACCGCTACTCTGAAGGCGGCAACGATTGACTGCGGCAATTCAGGAACGACAATTCGTTTGTTGAGCGGGATTTTGGCCGGCGGACAGGAAACATACATTTTAACAGGAGATGCTTCGCTACAGCGACGGCCGATGGACCGGGTGACTGTTCCGCTTGCGACACTTGGAGCGGACATTGAGGGCACATATGCCCCGCTGACGATTCATGGTCAACCGCTTGTCGGCACGACCTACACATTGCCGGTAGCGAGCGCTCAAGTCAAAAGTGCGGTGTTATTGGCCGGATTGTTTGCAACAGGAGAGACGACAGTCGTCGAACCGATTTTATCGCGGGATCATACGGAACGGATGTTACCGAAATTCGGAGCAGATCTGACGATTCAAGAACTGGAACAAGGCCGACAGATTCGTCTGCAAGGACCGGTCCGACTAAAGGCAACGACGATCGATATTCCGGGTGACCCTTCTTCTGCGGCTTTTTGGTGGGCAGCAGCGGCTTTAGGAGACGACAGCCAAATCACGACGGAACATGTCTTGATGAATCCGACCCGGACTGGATTTTTGCAAGTGTTACGCCAAATGGGCGCCAGTGTCGAAATCACAAATCGCCGTGAAACGGCGGGAGAAGAGACGGCGGATGTAACCCTGACGACGACTCACTTGCAGGCAGTAGCCATCGAAGGGGAGCAAATTCCCTCGTTAATTGATGAAATCCCGTTGCTTGCTTTGCTTGCGACACAAGCAGAAGGGCGGACAGTCATCCGGGATGCAGCAGAACTGCGTGTCAAAGAGACAGATCGAATTGAGACGGTCGTATCCACCCTTCAAAAAATCGGGGCAAAGATTGAAGCAACGGAAGATGGCATGATTATTGATGGACCGACACCACTCACAGGAGCGACGGTCGACAGTGCGGGGGACCATCGTCTGGCCATGATGTTGACGATCGCCTCAACATTACAGCCGGAAATTCAAGTCCTTGGGAATGAAGTAGTTGAAGTCAGCTACCCAACGTTTTATGATGATTTAAAGACACTGCAACAAACGAATCCCTGAAAAAGATCGCGAACAGTGAAATAGAGGAAAGTGAGGCGTTTGCCTTGAACGAAAACGTATTAAAAGAGATCGTCGAAAGTCTCGAACATGGTCACACGTCAGAAGCATTAACGGCGCTCGAACAGCTCGAAAAAACCGGGACGGATGAAGATCGTTTAGCGGTCGCCGATTTGTATATCGAATTGGGCTTATCCGATCGGGCAGTCGATTTACTGGCACCTTTGTATGTCGATTATTCGGGAAATGCCGGTGTAGCTTTATTACTTGCAGAATGTTACATCGATTTGGACCGAGAAGAAGAGGCCATCACTGTGCTTGAGCAGGTCGATGTGACGGATATTGAGAATGGTCCCCGGACATTGGTTTTGCTGGCTGACCTGTATCAGTCCCAAGGGCTCGATGAAGTAGCGTTAGCTAAATTAAAACAAGCGCGTGACTTGGCCCCAAACGAACCATTGCTGGCGTATGGACTGGCGGAACTCTATATGACACTCGGTGCTTTTGATCAAGCCGTTCCTTTGTTTGCGGAAATCGCGGCCGATCCGCTCTTACGCGAAGAGTTACCGCTTGATGCCCTCTATGCGGAATCACTGGCGATGATCGGTGAGTTTGAAGAAGCGATTCCACTATATGAACGCGCGGTTGCCGAGCGCTCGGATCTGCATACGTTATTCGGTCTCGCCATGACGGCCCACCGGGTCGGACAACACCAAAAAGCGGTCGAGACATTCCAGCAACTGATTGCGCAGGATCCCGACTATACGTCGGCCTATGTTCCATACGCGGAAAGTCAGTCGGAACTCGGCTTGACGAAAGAAGCGCTCAATGTCATCAAGCAAGGAATCGAACGTGATGATTACAACGACGAGTTACGGACGATGGAAGCCTTGTTCCTCTTGAAACTTGGTGATCGGGAAGGCAGTGTCAAAGCGTTACGTGAAGCATTGGCCCTCAACCCAGAATCCCTTGTCGCAGCCGAACGGCTGTTGGCCTTACTCGCAGAAGACGAAGATCATGACGCGACGCTCGAGACGATTTCCGCCATCGAAGAACATGTGACGGCACCGATCTTAACGTGGTATCGCGCCCGGTCGTTATACGCGCTTGAAGAATATACGCAGGCGATGGAGAAATATGCGCAAGTGGAAGCTGCTTTTGCAGATGATGCATTATTCTTAAAAGAGTACGGGTATGCTCTCGTAGAAGAAGGGCGCCGCGACGAAGGACTGGTCTTATTACGCCGGGCAGCCAATCTGACACCGGAAGATGCCGATTTAGTCGACTATGTCGAACGAATGGATGGATGATTTCACTGGAGAAGGGAGTAGGATTAAGATGACAGAGAGAAAGCAGCGTTTCTTGCGCCGCATCTTGACCTATTATACGTTGAAACGTCGGGAATCAAAGTGGATCATCGATTATTGGCTTCGAAACGATTCGAAGCTCGAACAGGTTCATTTTGTTCAAAATGCCATGTTTGCGCCCAAGGCAATAATCATTACGACCTATGGATTTGATGCAGACCCTTTTCTCTTTAAAAAAGGAGAGGTCAAGACGACCGATCCGGAAAAAGCCTATCATGATATTCGTTTGACCGATGAGCCAATCTATATCGAGTTAAACTTTCAAGGAATGATGATGGATGACGAGTACCTCTCGCTGTTAGAAGAAAATCCTTTTCGACCGGAAGTGGCCGTTGAACCGAAATTGGCAGATGCGGCAATGAATTTTATTGCGGCGACCGTCAACCGTCAAGAAGAAGAACGTTTGGTCCGATTGATTGACGAGGCGCTCGACGCCCGGGATAAAAATCGTTTCCAATCGCTTTCGGACGAATTGCGGATTATTCGCAGTCAACTTTGATCGGAAAATCGAGTCGTTTGCCTTCCTTCGACTGAACCGAAGGAAGGCTTTTTTTCGAAATCGAAACTAAGGGGAAAATATGAAGAAAAATTGTAGCTAATTTCATAAAACGTTCACATTAAAGAAGCAGTTCCAAAAGCGGATATGATACATTAAATGTGACGAAATGTAAGTGAACAGGAAAGGGGGGAATGACTTGCGTTTCAAACCATCCGATGTTCAAAGGACGAGAAACGAACAAGCGTATATCGATACGTTGATTGTCCCATTGATTCCCGTCGGATTCGACGAAGCGATGCATGCTTTCTCGGAATGTGCAGATATGACGATGACTGTCGCGACGGAAGTCGAACGGCAATTGTCGGGACGGGCGATGCTTGTTCCGCCAATGACATATATTGGTGAACCGTCCATTGACCAGCTCACCAGTTGGGAGCAGGCCGCATCTTCAGAGCAGTTTCGATTTGTAACGTTCATTACTGCCGATTTACGGTGGAAAGAGACATCGGTCACGGACATCATTTATGTCCCACGTTTATCGCTTGAGACGATGAGTCGCGATCAACAAGGTCAGATGGTCGGGAATTTTGTCGGGCAAGTCTTAGAGCAGTTAGGAAACCGCTGGACCGCGCTATGAAGCGGTTGACGCAATGATTTTATTAAGATACTATTACCATGTGAGAAATTTGTGTGAAGTACTGTGGTCTTGGGGCACAGCGTACATCACGAGGGGGGATCGAGATGGCTCAAAACGGGTCTAACGTAACACGTCGTCAATTCTTGACGTATACATTGACTGGAGTCGGCGGCTTTATGGCGGCGACGATGGTCATGCCGATGGTCAACTTCGCAGTTGACCCAGTCCTGAAGAAATCAGGAGCAGGCGATAAAGTAAAAGTAATGAAGTTGTCGGACATCACGACAGAACCAAAACGGGTCGACTTCAAAAAACAGACACAGGATGCGTGGTATGAGTTTGAAGAAACGTTATCTGCGTGGGTGTTTAAAAACGATAAAGGCGAAGTATTGGCCTTATCACCGATCTGTAAACACTTAGGATGCCAGGTCAGTTTTGGAGCGGATCCGACGCACCCAGAACAATTCTATTGCCCATGTCACTTCGGCCGGTATACGAAAGATGGCGTTAACGTACCAGGTACGCCTCCGACGAAACCGCTTGATGAATATGAAAAGCAAGAGAAAGATGGTTTCCTTTACCTAGGTAAACCAGTCGAAAGAGGTGCGTAAGCGATGATGCAAAAAATTTATGATTGGATTGATGAGCGCGTTGATATTACGCCACTTTGGCGAGATATCGCCGATCATGAAGTTCCAGAACACGTTAACCCGGCCCATAACTTCTCAGCATTCGTTTATTGTTTTGGCGGGTTGACATTCTTCACGATTGTCATCCAGATTCTTTCAGGGATGTTCTTGACAATGTATTACGTACCAGACATCATCAATGCGCATGCGTCCGTGTACTATCTTCAAAATGAAGTAGCGCACGGTCAAATCGTCCGTGGTATGCACCACTGGGGTGCATCGGTCGTCATCGTAATGTTGTTCCTACATACATTACGTGTCTTCTTCACAGGTTCATACAAAAAACCACGTGAATTGAACTGGGTTGTCGGCGTACTGTTATTCTTCGTTGTCTTAGCACTTGGTCTGACAGGATATCTGTTGCCATGGGATATGAAAGCATTGTTCGCAACGAAAGTTACGATTCAAATTGCGGAAAGTATTCCTGTCATCGGTGGTATCGCGAAAACACTCCTGGCGGGTGGGGAAATCGTCGGTGCAAGCACAATCGCTCGATTCTTTGCGATTCACGTCTTCTTCCTTCCTGCAGCATTGTTCGTCTTGCTCGGGGCCCACTTCATGATGATCCGTAAACAAGGGATCTCTGGACCACTTTAAACCGACACTTATCATTAGACAACTAAAAGGGGGAGAACACGATGCATCGTGGTAAAGGAATGAAATTCGTCACCGATTCACGGGTGTCGATCAACAACCGGATGCCGAATAAGTCAAAAGACTATTCGGAGTATCCAGGTCGGACGGAAGCGTTCTGGCCAAACTTCTTGCTTCGCGAATGGATGGTAGGAGCGGTCTTCCTGATCGGCTTCATGACATTGACTATCGTTGAAGCAGCACCGCTTCAAAATATCGCTGACCCGACGAATACGTCGTACATTCCACTTCCGGACTGGTACTTCTTATTCCTCTATCAGCTCTTGAAATATCAATTTGCGGCTGGTCCGTACATTTTGATGGGTACCGTCATCCTTCCTGGGCTTGCGTTTACGGCACTGTTAGTTGCGCCTTGGCTCGATCAAGGACTCGAACGTCGCCCGGCAAAACGTCCGATCGCGGTCAGCATGATGTTACTTGCGATCGTATCGATCGTCTTCTTGACATGGGAATCAGTTCAGACAACACACTGGGATACTATCCATAAACAAGGTGAGTTGACAATGAACGAAGGTCCAAAAATCGATACAGCAGCAAAAGGTTTCGAGATTTACTCGAATCAATCATGCGTCAACTGTCATGGTAAGAACCTCGAAGGCGGCGCAGCAGCTCCAGCCCTCGTCGGGACGAAGAAGACAGAAAAAGAGATTTATGATATCGCAGTTAAAGGTATCGGTTCGATGCCTGCTGGACAGTTCAAAGGTTCAGATGCAGATCATAAAGAACTTGCTAAATTCATCGCATCATACGGTGAAGGCGGAGAAAACAATAAATAAGACAACCGGCCGGGGGAATTTTCCTCCGGTTTTTGTCTATCATGAGGTGACGATATATGCCGTTCATTCATATTTTAAAACATAAAGCTGTGCTTTGGCCGCTTGCATTGATCAATCTGGGCGGAACATTATACGGCTATTACTGGTATCAGCCGCAACTCGCGCAGTCGAAATGGTACTATTATCCGTTCATTCCGGATAGCCCGACAGCCTCGCTCTTTTTTACGATTATCGTCTTTTTATGGATTTTCAATCGACGATCGCGTTTATTTGAAGCCCTTGCTTTCGTCACCTTGATTAAATACGGGGTTTGGGCAGTCGTCATGAATGCGTTGATGTTACAGGAACTCGGGACGGATGATTCCTTTTTGACCGCGATGGCTTTGATGCTGATGGTTTCACATGGTGCGATGGCATTTCAGGCACTCTTGTATGCGCCTGTCATGACGTTTCGGATCAAGGAACTGGTTCTCGTCTCAATTTGGGTCATTCATAACGATGTTGTGGATTATGTGCTCGGACAGTGGCCGCGGTATCCGGCACTTGCCGAACATATCCAGTGGATCGGATACGGTTCGTTTTGGTTGACCGGATTATGTCTTTTGATGGGATATTGGTTTGTCGCACGCGATTCGATTGACAATAAGTTCGCTTGAACATAAAATAAGACTATAATCTTTTTTTATGAAAGGAAGCGACGATATGGCGAACTATTTAATCTATCTGGCAATCATCATCATCGTGCCGATTTGGGCACAGATGCGTGTCAGAAAGACGTACAAAAAATATCAGGAAGTTCCGATTCACAGTGGAGTGACGGGAGCGCAGGTCGCAGACTTCATCATGAAGCAAAACGGGATTACCGATGTTCGTCTTGAGCCGATTGGGGGAACGATGTCCGATCATTACGACCCAACGAACAAGGTCGTCCGCCTGTCGGAAGATGTCTATTACGGTTCGACGGTATCAGCGGTTTCGATCGCGGCACACGAAATCGGCCACGTCATCCAAGATGCGACGGATTACGGAATGATGCGGGTCCGTCACCGGATTGCTCCGGTGGCTTCGATTACGTCTAACTTGTCATTCCCGTTACTATTGATCGGTTTCTTGGCGGGTATGAGTGGACTGGCGATGCTTGGAGTCATCTTGATGCTCGGAGCAGTCATCTTCCAACTCGTGACGTTGCCGGTTGAGTTTGATGCTTCAAAACGGGCGATGGTCCAGTTAACGGAACATGGAATCATCGATGCAGAAGAAGAACGCGGTTCGCGCCGTGTCCTGAATGCAGCGGCTTGGACATATGTCGCTGCGACGCTCGTTGCGGTTGCTGAGTTTATTCGCTTAGCATTGATTGTCTTTGCACCGTCAAGTGATGATTAAAAACAGGTAAATAAAAAGACGAGGAATCCAATCGGATTTTTCGTCTTTTTTTTGTATGCTGCCCAATCACGTTTCTTTGATCGGAATTCGGTTTTCATCGAAGGTGAATCCTTCTCCTGTCACTTCATAAACGTCATGCAGGGTGATGAAGGCATGTTGATCGACTGATTTGACAAGTGTCTTCAATCGTGTGATTTCATTTCGGGCGACGACGACGTACAGTACTTCCAAGTCGCGTCCTGAATACCCGCCCTTGGCGATCAAGCGAGTCGTCCCGCGATTCATCGTCGCATGAATACCATCCGCGATTTCCGTTCGTTGATCACTGATGATCATCGCGGCTTTTCCGGCATACGTCCCTTCTTGCATCCAGTCAATGACGCGAGCACCGACATAGACGGCAAGTAACGTGTACATCGCCTGTTTGTAATCGAGATAGCTCAGTGATGCGATAATGACAAAAAAGTCGAAGACCATGAATGTCCGGCCGATCGACCAGCCGAAATACCGTTTTGTTAAGCGGGCGATGATATCGACACCACCGGTCGTGCCGCCGTTATTGAAGATGATGCCGAGACCGACACCGATAAAGACACCGGCAAATAAAGCCGCGAGGACCATATCATCTTTCAAGAAAATTTCAAGCGGTGAGTATTTGGCAATCAATCCATACCAAATTGAAAAACTGAACGTCCCAATCAACGTATAGACGAACGTCGTCCGCCCGAGCAATTTATAACTGACGAAGAATAATGGAATGTTGAGCAACAAGTTCGTGACAGATGGGGAAAACCCGAATAATCCTTTTAAAATCAAGGTGATCCCTGTAAATCCTCCCTCGGCCAACTCGTTCTGCACGTTAAAATGATAGATACCAAAAGCGAAAATAAATGATCCGATCAAAATCCAAATGATATTTTGAATACGAATCGGAAACTGAAATGGGGGTGCCATCTGATTGCTCCTCTCTGACATGACTCTTTCTCTAGGGTAACGGCAGACGTCAAAAAAGACTAGCTTTTCTGATGAAAATCACTTGAAAAGTGGCAGATGTAGTTTTTAGTCGGCAATTTGATTACAATGAGCAGGGGACAGGACATTACTTAATGAAGAGAGAGTGAACTAGATATGAAAAAAGCGATTGGGATTCTCTGTTATCCATCGGTCGGTGGCAGTGGTGTCGTAGCGACGGAACTCGGCATGAAATTAGCAGACCGGGGACACGATGTACACTTCATCACATCGAGCATTCCGTTTCGACTGACGGAGTACCGGCCGAACATTACCGTCCATCTCGTCGAGGTGAATCAATATTCGGTTTTTAAATATCCACCGTACGACATCACGCTGGCGTCGAAAGTAGCGGAAGTCATTGACTTGTTTGATCTTGATGTCATTCATGCCCATTACGCTGTGCCGCATGCCGTTTGTGCGGAGCTCGGGCGAAACATGGCGAAGAAAAAGGGTGTGGCTGTCGTAACGACTTTACACGGGACGGATATTACCGTCATTGGACAGGATTTAGAGATGCAACCGGCGATCCGGTACGGCATCGAAAGTTCGGATGCCGTCACGGCAGTTTCCGAAAGTCTGGCGCTTGAAACAAACATGACATTAAACGGACAGTATACGATTGAAGTCATCCCGAACTCAATTGATGAAAGTATGTATTATCCGATGCGGGATGAACGATTGAAACGCCACTACGGCATCGAACCGGATGAGGTCGTTGTCATCCATATTTCGAATTTCCGACCGGTCAAACGAATCGATGATACAATCGCTGCCTTTGCGATTGCTTCAAAGGATCGTGCCATGCGCTTGTTATTGGTCGGAGACGGTCCGGAAATGGGGCAGACGCGACGCCGGGCAAAGGAACTGGGGATTTACGACAAAATTATTTTTGCCGGCAAACAGGAGCATGTCGCCCAGTTGCTGGCGATCAGTGATATTCATTTACTGTTGTCGGAAAAAGAAGCATTCGGACTTGTCGTCCTCGAGGCAATGGCTGTCGGTGTGCCGAGTGTCGTCTCGAGTGCCGGTGGATTGCCGGAAGTGATTCAAGACGGGAAAACGGGATTCATCGTACCGACGTATGATGTCAAGGCCGCAGCGGACCGGATTGGACAGTTGGCGGATGATGCGACACTGCGGGAAGAATTGGCAGAGGAAGGGATTCGCGATACCCGGAGACGGTTTGATTCCAATCAAGTCGTTCGTGCCTACGAACTGCTGTATGAACGGGTGTGTGCACGCTATGAAAATGCTTGACTACGCCAATCAGATCATTCGAACGATTGAAGAGGCGGGCGGCGAAGCTTATATCGTCGGTGGAGCGGTCCGGGATATGTTGCTCAAACGGGAACCCGGAGATTATGACCTGGCCACTTCGCTTCTTCCGGAAGCAGTCATGCACCTCTTTCCGGTCGTGATTCCGACCGGACTCGATCATGGCACGGTCACGGTTGTCCTCGATCATGTCCCGTTTGAAGTGACGACATTTCGTTCGGAAAGCACGTACAGTGACCGCCGGCGTCCGGATGAAGTGACGCTCGGTGTCAGCTTGGAAGAAGACTTGACGCGTCGTGACTTTACAATCAATGCGATGGCATTGAAGCCGACCGGACTCGTGGATCTGTTTGGCGGTCAAGACGACTTGGCAGCAAAAGTCGTCCGGACGGTCGGTCGAGCGGAAGAACGCTTTAATGAAGATGCCCTGCGGATGATCCGGGCATTTCGATTCATGAGCCAGTTGGAATTTATGCTCGACCAGGAGACGGAACTGGCGATCAAAAACCAAAAACAGCATCTTCAATCGGTTGCCGTTGAGCGCATTGCGATTGAGTTCGAAAAACTGTTGTTAGGTCCCGGACGTGAAGCGGCCTTAGCGGCGATGCTCCGAACCGGAATCCAGCAGTATATGCCCGATCTGAACGAGACGATCATCAAGCAGTTGATGACGTTCCCGTTTAATGGTGTATCGTCAGATGACGTCTGGACACTCGTCTTAGTCGCAGGACTCCGACCGGAATCGTTAAGGGCCTGGAAACGTTCGAAAAAACAGGAAGGGCGTGCGAAGACACTGGCTCCGCTTGTTCAGGAAGCGACGTTATCCGATTGGCAACGTTACCGGCTATCGGACGAAGAGTTGGAACATTTGAACGAGATGACAGGACGCCGACATGAAGGGCGGATGTCCTTGCCGATCCGGCGTCTGCAAGACTTGACGGTCAACGGGCGTGACATGATCGAGCTCGGGTTGCAAAAAAACCAGATTAAAGAAGCGCTTCATCACCTGGAGCGACAAGTCGTACACCGCCAACTGGACAATCAACGCGAGATTCTGTTAAAGGAAGTGAAGAGTTGGAAAAATCAACACGGGACCGAGTCCTCCACGCACTGATGCAGACCGACTGGATATCGGGACAAGAGTTGGCTGATCATTTAAATATTTCACGTACCGCCATTTGGAAACAAATTGCGGCATTAAAAGAAGCCGGATACATCATTGAAGCGAATAAAAAAACAGGCTATCATTTAGCCGATCAAGGTGACCGGTTGACCCCGCTTGCGATTCAACAACATTTGCGGACGCAGGCGCTTGGACAACAGATCATCCATCTCGAACAGACAGAAACGACGCAACGCATTGCCCATGAACAAGCTCAGCAAGCAGTAAACGAAGGCTCACTGATTGTCTGTGACTTTCAAACCGGCGGTCGGGGGCAACTCGGACGCACGTGGTATGAGACGCGGGGAGCGGGCATTGCGATGAGTTTGATTTTGCGACCGGCAACACCGCTTCACCAAGCCGGTCAATTGACATTACTTGCCGGTATCGCCTTAGCTGAGACGTTCCGGACGCTCGATGTTCCGGCGACGATTAAATGGCCGAACGATTTGCTGATCGGTGGACGAAAAGTAGCCGGTATCTTGACAGAAATGCAAACGGAAGCGGATCGTATTAATTCCGTCATCATCGGAATCGGTATCAACGTTCATCACGAACAGTTTTCGGAAGTATTGGCAGACCGGGCGACATCATTAAAAATAGCGACAGGGAAATCAATTGCCCGCGCTGAAATCGTCGCGTTGTTTTTAAATACGTTTGAGCCGATGTACCGGAAGTGGTTGACGGACGGATTCGCATCATTTGTTCCGGCGTGGGAGAGACATGCCGACCGGTTGAACGATCTAGTAACGTTACGCACACGGCAAGAAACCGTGACCGGAATCTTACGTGGAATTCGGACGGATGGTACTTTGCAGATCGAAACAGAGACGGGCCTGACAACATTTCATTCCGCCGAATTGATTTACTGGACGGAAATGTAAGCTCGGACGTTTGCAGTCTGCTTTTTGAATCATGTATAATGAATGCGAGGATGATAGCCATTTGGAGTCATACCGGTTAGAGGCTTTTATTCATAACGTTTATTTGACTGCCTTGATCCTACTCGGACAGGGACAGAAGGATGATATTACACTTATCCACGCCTTCTTTCCTATGGATTATTTTAGGAAGGAAGGCGTTTCCTTTTGTCCTCTCTAAACTACGAAGGAGAGAACACACATGCACACGATGACACCTTTATTAAAAAAACAACAGGCGGGCGAAAAACTCGTCATGCTGACGGCATACGATTATCCGTCAGCCAAACTGGCAGAAGCCGGACAGGTCGATTTGCTACTTGTCGGTGATTCACTCGGGAACGTCATTCTCGGCTATGATTCGACGATTGCCGTGACCGTAGACGATATGGTCCATCATGCGAAAGCCGTTCGGCGCGGGGCGCCGGCGACATTCATGGTCGTCGACATGCCGTTTGCCAGTTACCATGGTTCGTTTGACCGGACGCTTGAAGCAGCAGCCCGTATTTTCCAAGAAAGCGGAGCAGACGCCCTGAAACTTGAAGGGGCCGGAGACATCTTGACGACAATCCGCCGTCTTACCGATGCCGGGATGCCGTGTGTCGCGCACTTAGGACTGACACCACAATCTGTCGGGGTGCTCGAAGGGTTTAAAGTCCAAGGGAAATCGCTTGAAGCAGCGGAACAGTTGATTGCCGACAGTTTGGCAGCAGAACAAGCCGGAGCGAAGATGCTCGTCCTCGAATGTGTACCGCATCCCCTCGCAAAACGTGTTCAGGAACTCCTGAAGATTCCTGTCATCGGGATTGGTGCAGGGGCGGATGTTGCGGGTCAAGTATTGGTTTATCATGATCTTTTGACGTACGGTGTCGGCCGGCTTCCGAAATTCGTCAAAGCGTACACGGATTGGAACACATCAGGTACGGAAGCGATTGCGCAGTATGTCCAAGAAGTCAAAAACGGAACTTTCCCTGAACTCGCCCATTCCTTTATGATGGATGAAGAATTGATCGGGGCGTTATATGGAGGATCAAAAGAATGAAAATCATGCAGAGTGTTGAACAACTGCGGGAAGCGTTGGCAGGACAAACATCGATCGGATTCGTTCCGACGATGGGGTTCTTGCACGAAGGACATGCCTCATTATTGAATCAGGCACGTCAGGAAAACGATATCGTTGTCTTGAGTATCTTTGTCAATCCGACCCAATTCGGTCCAAACGAAGATCTAGACCGTTATCCGCGCGATGAACAGCGCGATCAACAACTGGCGCAAGCAGCAGGTGTCGATTACCTCTTTTATCCGACGAATGATGTCATGTATCCGCTCGATATGGCGCGGGTTACCGTTCGTTCGGGTGATGACGTCTTATGTGGCGCATCACGTCCGGGACATTTTGACGGGGTCTTAACGGTCGTCAGTAAATTGTTTAATATTGTCCAACCGACGCGTGCCTATTTCGGATTAAAGGATGCACAACAATTGGCATTGATTGAAGGATACGTCACAGATTACTTCGTCCCGGTCGAAATCAAGCGGTGTCCGATCATTCGCGAAGCGGATGGACTGGCGAAATCGTCGCGTAACGTCTATCTGTCGGAAGCAGAACGCAAGCAAGCGCCGGGGATTCAACACGCATTGCAGGAAGCAAAACAAGCGCTCGACGCCGGGAAGCCACTTGAAACCGTTCTTGCACAAACCCGTACGTCCCTTCAATTTGAAGGAACGACGATTGATTATGTGGAAGCCGTCGCCTATCCGACGCTCGGACCGGTTGAAGCGACAACGGAAACGATTTTACTGGCGGTTGCCGTTCAATTTGCATCGGCCCGGTTGATTGATAACTTACTATATACGAGAGGAGCATGATTATGTTACGCACATTCATGCATGCAAAATTACACAAAGCCCGTGTCACGGAAGCAAATCTCCATTACGTCGGCTCGATTACGATTGACGAGGATTTGCTCGATGCGGTCGGGATTCTCGAAAATGAGAAAGTCCAAGTGACGAATAATCAAAACGGCGCACGGATTGAGACGTATGCGATCAAGGGTGCCCGCGGTTCTGGCGTGATTTGTTTGAACGGAGCAGCTGCCCGTCATTTCCAGATCGGAGATGAAGTCATCATCATGGCCTATGCGCAGTTGACGAACGAAGAAATCTCATCACATGTTCCGAAAGTCGCGGTCCTTGATCAGGATAATTCAATCAAGCAGATGTTATCGCAGGAAATCGCACATACGATCTTATGATTTTTGAGGGACCCGAGATACATTCGGGTCTCTTTTTTGTTAAGATGGAACTTGAGATGCCATATATATAAGATATGGATGGTTAAAGGTGGAGATGAGTCGTGGAAAAGAAGTTTGTTGTAGTGGATTTAGAGACGACCGGACATTCGATTAAATCCGGCGATGAGATGATTGAAATCGGAGTGGCAGTAATTGAAGATGGTCAGATTACAGATCGTCTGTCGGCATTTGTCCGTCCGCAAAAACCGATTCCGCCGTTTATTTCTCAGTTAACCGGTATTAAAGATGAGGACGTGGCGCAGGCGGAGTCCTTCGCGACCATTGCACCGCGTGTTCTTCAATTACTCGATGGCGGTGTGTTCGTAGCCCATAATGTGCAGTTTGATTTGACCTTTTTGAATGAAGCACTAGAGGAAGAAGGGTATTTACCGTACTCCGGTCCTGTCATTGATACAGTGGAGCTGGCAAGAATCTTATTGCCGACTGCCGAAAGTCATTCCTTGTCCCATTTGACGGAAGCGTTACAACTGACGCACCATGAAGCACACCGGGCTGGGAGTGATGCCGAGGCAACAGCGGAATTGTTGCTCCATCTACTTACGCGTCTACAGGATTTACCGCTCGATACATTACGACACTTACGTCGGTTAGCGGGAAAGCTGTTTAGCGCCATTGAAGAAGAAATCGATCAAGCGATTCAAACGGTGGGACTGGAGCCGGATGACCGTTTTGATTATTTCCGTAAGCTGGCTTTAAAGAAACGCACCGAACCGGAAGAATGGATGGAACGGACAGAACTGGAACCATTCAGTCCGTTCGTCGACCGCTTGAATGAAACGGTATTCCCGCAACTGTTTCCTGGATATGAACCGCGTATGGGACAACTTGAAATGATGCGTCACGTCTATCAATCGCTTGATCAAGAAACGCCATTACTGGTCGAGGCAGGAACGGGAACCGGGAAATCGCTTGGGTATCTTGTACCGGCGGCGCATTATGCGATTGAACATGAAACGCCGATCATCGTCAGTACGCACACGATTCAATTGCAGGAACAGTTATTTGCCCGGGATCTGCCGCTTTTACGCCAATTGTTTGAAGCACCGGTTGACATCACCCTGTTAAAAGGCCGCAGCAATTACATGGACTTGCGCAAGTTCGAGTTTTTTCTCAGTGAAACGGAAGAACCGTATAACTTCACGCTCGCTAAAGCGATTTTGTTAGTCTGGTTGACGCAGACCGAGACAGGAGACCTGGAGGAAGTCAGTTTACCCGGCGGGGCAGCGCAAGGTAATATCGCCATCAAACAACTGATTCAGTCGGACAGCCAGTCGCAACTCGGACGGTTTGACCCCTGGTACAGCCGTGATTTTTTCCATCATGCAGTCCGACGGGCAAAACAAGCGACGATTATCGTCACGAACCACGCTTTGTTGTTTAGTGATATTCAATATGAAGCCGGCGTCTTACCAAAGGGATGCCCCTTGATTTTAGATGAAGCACATCAAATCGAAGAAGTGGCCAGTCATCATTTTGGATTGGTTTTTGACGGCCATTCCTTTGACCGGATTTTCAGACAGCTTGGATTCTCTTCCGATAAAAAATTATTAACGCGTCTGATTAGTTTATCGGATCAATATGACTTGACGGAGTTGGTCGAAGCGCACAGTGAAACGATCGATGAGACGTTGACAGCACTGCTTGAAGAAGCAGACGGACTGTTGACGATCATTCAAGCCTACGGTCTTGAACTCGCATCACGAAAAGAACGGCGTGAAGGACGGGTCACGGTTCGTTTCAAACGACTGGATCATTCAATGCGTGCCGTACAGGAGAGCGCGAAACGGGTCGAACTTGTCTTAAGACGGTTACGGCAAGCCATTCGGGCGATTCATAAACTGTTCCATGATCAACGGGAACATATGAGTTACCGTGAGCGCTCGGTCGTAGCCGATCTAAAGGCTGTCATCGGCCAACTGGAGGAAGTCGAACAGGCGATTTTCGAGACGATGCTCGCACCTCACGACGAGACGGTTTCCTGGATTGAAACGACAGCTAAAAATCGAAAGTTAACAAGGATTTATACGCAACCGATTGATATTTCAGACCGTCTGCACCGGGAAGTGTTTTCGAAACGGACCTGTATCTTAACGTCTGCGACCTTGACGGTTTCGAATAAATTCCAGTTCATCGAAAAACGGCTTGGACTATCGGAACTTGAGACACGACGTTTCATCGTTCCGTCACCGTTTGGCTATGCAGAAAAAGTCCGGCTGATGGTCCCGACCGATTTACCGTTATTGCAGGACGTGCCGCAAGCGACGTATTCTGAAGTCATTGCGGACGCTATCATCCGGATTGCCGAAGTGACGGAAGGCCGGATGTTGGTACTCTTTACGTCAAACGAGATGTTGCGTCAAACGCATGATGCGACGAAAATGGCCTTGCCGGAACGGTTTACGCTGCTGTCCCAAGGAATCACCCAAGGGTCACGACAACGGTTGATGAAACAATTCAAACAGCTCGATGCCTGCATCCTGTTCGGTACAGCCAGTTTCTGGGAAGGCGTTGACGTTCCGGGTGATGATCTCAGCTGTCTTGTCATTGTGCGTCTGCCGTTTGCACCACCCGATCAACCAATCGTTCAAGCACGTTCGGAGCAGATTGAACAGCAAGGCAAATCGTCGTTCTTCGAATACAGTTTGCCGCAAGCGATCATTCGCTTCAAACAAGGATTTGGCCGCTTGATCCGGACGACAAATGACCGGGGGGTCGTCTTCATTTTTGACCGCCGGATCGAGACGACACGGTACGGAAAACGGTTCGTTTCCAGTCTGCCCAATGTCCCGCTTTTAGCGCAACCGCTCGACGAATTAACGGCCGAGTTGGAATTGTTCTTAAATGAGACGGATTGAGTCTGTTAAAATAAGCATTATCGCATTATAATAGATGTAGAAAAATGAGGGAGGATATAAGATGGATTCGAAAATCGAGACGCTAGCAACCGTCAAGGTCAACCGCCATGACGATACGTACAAGATTGTAGACTTATTGAATCGCACGTTAAAAACAGAAGATTTGATGTTTGGTCTGGCATTGGACGAAAAAGATAAGGAGCAGATGGTCTTTACCATCTACCGCACATGAAGTGGAAGATCGTCATTGGTCTGATCGGCTTCATCCTTTTGATTACGCTCATCGGGACAGGTGTGTATCAATTCACCGTTGCTGAGGCAAAAGAACGCGAACAAACCGTTGCCGTACAGGCGGAATCACGTTTGAAAAAAGAAGTGGCACCGCAACAGATTCAATTTGATTATGTATTTAATGGAAAAACCCAGTATAGTGTCTTTACGATTAAACAGGATGGTCAAGCATTACGGGCATTCGTTCCGAAAAAGGGTAAAATCGAGACGAGACGTGTCAAGGATGGGATGAAGATTGCCGATGTCATTCGACAAGCGGGCAATCCGGAGAACATCGTTTCAGCGAAATACGGTTTTGAAGACCGGGCGCTGATTGAAATTGTCACTAAAACGACGACCGGATACGATTATTCGTATTATACCTATCAAGAGGGATCCTTCATCAAACGATTACGGATCAACTAAAAAAGGAGTGGGCAGGATGTTATCGAAACGGGTACAACAACTGACACCGTCAACGACACTGGCGATTACTGCAAAAGCGAAAGCCTTGCGTGAAGAAGGACAAGATATCATCGGACTCGGTGCAGGCGAACCGGATTTCAACACTCCAGAATTTATCATCCAAGCGGCATTTGCAGCAGCTGAAGCAGGCGATACGAAGTACACGCCGTCCGGCGGAACAGTGGCTCTAAAAGATGCAATCATTGAAAAAACCCGCCGTGATTTATGGGTATCATATGACCGCTCGGAAGTCATGGTCGCTTCCGGAGCGAAGCATGCCTTATCGACATTGTTCCAGGCGATTTTAGATCCGGGCGACGAAGTCATCGTCCCGGCTCCGTATTGGGTCAGCTATCCGGAACAAATCAAACTGAGTGACGGCGTTCCGGTCATCCTCGAGACGACGGAAGCATCACGCTTTAAAGTAACGCGTGATCTGCTCGAGCAGCATATCACGCCGAAAACAAAAGCACTTGTTTTAAACTCACCTTCGAATCCGACAGGGATGGTCTACACGAAGGAAGAACTTGAAATGGTCGCAGATGTAGCGATTGCCCACAATTTGCTTGTCATCAGTGATGAAATTTACGAAAAGCTGTTATACAACGGTGTGACGCATTTATCGATTGCGACGTTACCACATATGCGCGAGCGGACGGTCATCATCAACGGCGTGTCGAAATCGCATGCCATGACAGGCTGGCGGATTGGTTATGCCATCGGACCGAAAGACATCATCAGTGCGATGACGAACCTTGCCAGTCATTCGACTTCAAATCCGACATCGATCGCGCAAGCGGCATCGGTCGCAGCCTATGCGGAAGGTGACGCACCGGTCGAGGCGATGCGTGTTGTGTTTGAAGAACGCTTGGAACAAATTTACGACCGGTTGATTCAAATTCCAGGCTTAACCTGCCTGAAGCCGGAAGGTGCTTTTTACCTGTTCCCACATGCCTTACGGGCAGCCGAAATGTGTGGCTTCTCAAACGTCGATGACTGGTGCACAGCGGTCTTGTCGGAAGCGAAGGTCGCCCTGATTCCGGGCTCCGGCTTCGGCGCACCAGAATATGTCCGGTTATCGTATGCGACAGACCCGAAACGGGTACTTGAAGCATTAGACCGGATCGAAGGATTTATCACGGCACATACGGCCGTTTAATAGAGAGAGGATGTTGACTTTTGAAAGCAATGATTCGGGATGTAGAGAAATACGTAGGCGAGGAAATCACGATTGGCTGCTGGCTCGCAAATAAACGTTCGAGCGGAAAAATCGCGTTTCTTCAATTACGCGATGGTTCAGGCTTCATGCAAGGAGTCGTCGTCAAGGAAACAGTCGGGGAAGAATTGTTCAAAACGGCGAAAGGCTTGACGCAGGAAACATCAATGTGGGTGACTGGCGTCATCAAGTCGGATGGTGGACGGACAGCAATCGGTCACGAAATGGAAATCACAGCGATCGAAGTGATTCATGAAGCGGTCGATTATCCGATTACACCAAAAGCGCACGGAACGGATTTCCTGATGGATAACCGTCACCTCTGGTTACGATCGAAACGTCAACATGCCGTCATGGTTGTCCGGAACGAACTGATTCGGGCGACATATGAATTCTTTAACCAAGAAGGATTCATTAAAGTTGATCCTCCGATTTTAACCGGCAGTGCACCGGAAGGAACAACTGAATTGTTCCATACGAAATATTTTGACGAAGATGCCTACTTGTCGCAATCCGGTCAGCTTTATATGGAAGCAGCCGCGATGGCACTCGGCAAAGTCTTCTCATTCGGTCCGACGTTCCGTGCCGAAAAATCAAAGACACGCCGCCACTTGATCGAGTTCTGGATGATGGAGCCGGAGATGGCGTTTTATGATCACGACATGAATCTCGAAGTTCAGGAAAACTATGTGTCGCATCTTGTTCAATCGGCTTTGAAAAACTGTCGTCCAGAGCTCGAGTTGCTCGAGCGTGACTTGACGGTTCTCGAAAACATTCAAGCCCCGTTCCCGCGTGTAAAATATACGGAAGCGATTGACATGCTGAAAGAACAAGGTTTTGACGATATCGAATTCGGCGACGATTTTGGTGCGCCTCATGAAACGGCAATCGCCAATACGTTTGCGCGTCCCGTCTTCATTACACACTGGCCGAAAGCCATCAAACCATTCTACATGAAAGAAGATCCGGAAAACCCGGGCTTCGTATTATGTGACGATTTGATTGCGCCGGAAGGCTATGGAGAAATCGTTGGTGGTTCACAACGGGAAGAAGACTATGAGAAGTTGCTTGCCGGTATGAAGGAACATGACCTGGATGAAACCGGTGCTTACAAATGGTACTTGGAAACACGTAAATATGGATCAGTACCGCACAGTGGTTTTGGTCTTGGACTTGAACGGACTGTCGCCTGGATCACAGGAGTCGAACACGTCCGCGAGACGATTCCATTCCCGCGTCTGCTGAACCGATTGTATCCGTAATAGTGATCGAAATCGACCCATCCCTCGGACGGGTCGATTTCTTGCTTACAATAAAGAATCGAGGAAGTATCATGGATCATAATTTAATTCAGCTGTTTGAAGAAGGAACGGTTGTCCTTCCCAAACGATTGTTTACAGAAGCCAAACGTCTTGGCATCAGTTTTGTTGAGTTTACGCTGATTGGACAATTGTTTGCCTGTCGCGCCGAAGGGATGGAGATGCCATCGCCAGAGGAGCTCAGTAACCGGCTCGGACTTTCAGAAACGGAAACGATTGAGACGACACTCGGATTGCTTCAAAAAGGATTACTCGCCATGGAGAACGTCGCCGGCTCGGAACGTTATTCCCTGGTGCCGCTCTATGAAAAGTTAATGGCACCCCCGGAACAGGAAGCGCCAAACTTCGATACGATCAATCCGTCTGTCTTCCAGCATTTTGAGCGCGAACTTGGGATGATGTCCCCGTTTCAGATGGAACAGATCATTCAATGGTTGACGATTGAAAACATTGCAGAAGAACTTGTTCTCGCAGCTTTACGGGAAGCCGTCTACCATAATGTCCGGAAGATGACGTACATCAATCAAATTCTCCGAACGTGGGAACGAGAAGGCATCAAGACGCTCGAAGATCTTGCGACGAGAGGGAGCTGACAAGGATGTTACGCAAAGCAGAGATTGATCGAATTGAATCGACACTCGAAGAGATGTTTCCGGAAGCTTTCTGTGAACTGGTTCATCAAAATCCGTTCGAACTCGTCGTCGCCGTGGCGCTCAGTGCGCAAGCAACCGACGTCTTGGTCAATAAGGTGACCCCGGGGCTATTTGCCGCTTATCCGACACCGGATCAGTTGGCTGCAGCACCGGTCGAAGAGATTGAGGAAAAAATTAAACGGCTTGGTTTGTACCGCAACAAAGCAAAAAACATTAAAGCGTTAGCGGAGCAATTGCTGGTGTTACACGATGGTGAAGTCCCGACGGATCGCGCAGGGCTTGAAGCCTTACCGGGCGTCGGACGAAAAACGGCGAATGTTGTATTATCCGTTGCATTTGACGTGCCGGCCTTCGCGGTCGATACGCACGTCGAACGGGTATCGAAGCGCCTTGGCATCTGCCGCTGGAAAGACAACGTCACGCAAGTCGAACAGACCTTGATGAAACGCTTTAAGCGGGAACGATGGTCGAAGCTGCATCACCAGTTCATCTTTTTTGGGCGATATCACTGTAAGGCTCAACGACCGAACTGTCTGGAATGCCCGTTGCTCGATATGTGTCGGGAAGGGAAAAAACGGACAAAAGGATTATTGCCGCCTGTTGAGGGAGAATGACAAAACAGCGTCCTGCCACTTTTGGCGGGACGCTGTTGTTGGTTGGAAAATTACCCGTTCCACGGTGTATCGGACCACTCGCGGCGCTTTTTTGTAATCGGAACCTTTTTGAAGCCCCAGTTTCGGAAATCCTGATCGGGACTGTCACGGCGGATATAAATTTTATTTTTGATGGCTTTGAAAATTCGGTTTTCGTCCCCATAATGGACAAACCGGGGTTTCACCTCAATGACACCACGTCGGACGCGGGAAAGAGGAAGACAGACGAGATCGGCAATCTCAAGACCCGATTGGTAGAGGTCGCTATCTTTTTCAGCAAAAATAAAACCTTTGATTTTTTGACGGCTTTTCTCCACATCCAAATGAACGGTACCGGAGTTAAAGATATCAAAAAATGCTTTTTGAATCAGTAGATTCTGATAATCATCCCGACTTTCAAGCACGACACGGGCGCTTGTTGCTTCCGTCTCCTCAAGAAACGCGTAAAACGATTTCATCAGGTGGGCAAAGGCAACGACATACGGATCTTTCGGTGTCGAATAAAATTCCTGTAGTTTTTGTTTATCGACTTCGACGCTGACGATCGTACAATCAATGTCGACTAAAAAGTCCGGTAAGGCGACCCAAAAATGCCGTAACATATCAATCGTGATTCCGTCTTCTTTGCCATACGGGTGTTCCGCCTTTAATATTTCTTTCAGATGAAGCGGAATATGCGGATCTTCAAAAACAGACGATTTGAATGCCATTAATCGTTTGCGTAATGGACTGGGTTCACCGGTTTCGTCTGAGTCGATGGCGTATTTATATTCCATCAAGACACCGGTCAGGTTAAATTGGGTGTTTCCTTTTGGTGTCCCGGTCTCATC
>CAACWX010001049.1_pt1 | contig 53246 bp, 51 predicted proteins | sample 2275751 | NCBI WGS metagenome assembly CAACWX01 (sample SAMEA5312471, study PRJEB27640) | indoor metagenome | biome: indoor environment; feature: uncontrolled; material: tiles wood | place: Germany | collected 2014-07-07 | reverse complement strand
GTCGTAACCGGTGATTCATTTAAATATAAACCGTTGATTGCTTTAAGTGTAAATATGATGGCAAAACCAATGAATACTCCTGCTAACATCGCTCGAACCAAATATTCGAGCGGACGCATCCGTAGCATTTGCGTCGATTTGACAGCTTTTTTCCGTAATCCTTCTAATGCTTCTACTTCATTCATTGTAGAAACCCCGCTTTCTTTTGTTCAGCACTTCACAATGTCTGTTCATTTATTATCATACTTCCATCTTATAAGATGTTCAAGTCATGAATAGACACTATTTAGCGTTTTATTAAAAGAAAAGGATGTAACCGATACCATTGTGTCAAGTTTGTGAAAAGTGCTTTTTCTTGGTGAATACAACTACTTTCCAGGAAGGATCCGCAACGATTCTTGGAACTTTTCAAAGAATACCGCCCGCCTGGAATCTACGAGTACATAGTCCTCGACAACGACACGATTAAACCGGTTTGCGGAAGAACTGGCACGTTCAATATCCCGGGGTGTATAGTCTTCAATACGTAGTCTGTCCATATCAAACGTGACATCAGAAAATGAGTCCCGATAATGAATTTGAAGTTCGGATAAATCAGATACACTCAAAAAAAGTGCTAACGTATGATGCATGATCAACTTGGATAAACGACTTTCCAAAAATGAGGCCTTGCCGGATTCGATCATCTTCCCGCTGCTTCCTGTCCAGTCCGCCTGTTCTTTTTCGGTAGGTTTGTATGTCAGCTTGACTGCCGTACCATCCACTGTTACACCGGTCAGCACTTCGGAAAACGGCAACTGCTTGACCAATTCTTCAATCGCAGCGGTATTGGACACTGATGTCCCGACATGACGTGCAATGACATGACCATCTTTAAAACTTTCTTCTTCCGGTGGCTGCTGCTGATTCCAGACGACCCACGAACCTGCCGACAGCCCGATCCCGATACACAGAATGAACAGTATGATTTTTTTCAAAAAAATGCTCTCCTTTCTTAAAACCAGCTGATCTTATTGTTCTTTTTTCAAATCAGGGGTTGAATTAATCTTCATATCAGCGTACTCTTGCAGGCAGATACTTTATGGAGGAGGAGCATGAGATTTCTCATCACTTACAATGAAAACTAAACAGCCTGCAAAGAAAAAACGTACAGAGAAAATCGGTTTTCTCTTGATTGGGACATTGCTGTACTCGTTGTACATCAGTCTTCTCTTGTCGCCAAACGATATCGGATCCGGCGGAATCATGGGAATCACACTTATTGTTCAGGAATTATTCCACACGCCAATTGGTTTGACACAACTTGTCTTAAACATTCCACTTTTTTTACTTGGATTTCGTTTTTTGAGAAAACGTTTTATGTTTTTATCCGGTCTCATCGTCCTGGCTTCATCATTTTTAATTGATTGGATTCCGACGCAAATCGTTCCGGAATCCTTAAATGATCCACTGGTTGCTTCCATCTTTGCCGGCCTCGTCTCTGGTTTAGCGATGGCTTTAATTTTCTTTGGCGGCGCCTCGACAGGCGGACTCGACATCCTCGGAAAATTCTTTTATGCCCGCTTTCACAATTGGCCGCTTCCCCGTATTTTTTTAATGCAGGATTTAGTCATCTATGTACTCGTCTGGTTCGTATTTGATTTGAAGCATGTCATGTATGCGTTAATCATGAGTTTCGTTCGGGCGAAAGCACTTCAGACGGTGTATAGTTTTTACTCCGCTTCTAAACAATGTATCATCATTTGTGAAAAAGCCGATGAAATCAATGAAGTAATCACAAAAGAACTCGGACGTGGCGTAACAATTCTTGATGCACGTGGCGGTTATTCGAAACGGACGAAAAAGATGGTCTATGTCGTCGTCCAGAATAATGAAATTCTCAAACTCCAGGAAATTGTGTCCTCTGTCGAATCAAACGCTTTTGTTACGTTTTCTGAAATTCATACGGTCTTCGGGAACTATAAAGAACACTCCTATTCTTTTTAATCGTCTAACATTCTGTAGCCGCTACACTCGTTGTAGCGGTTTTTTGTGTATAATACGCAAAATCAAAGAAAATGTTCCATATTTTTTTGAATAATCCTTCACTTTTTGGGAAATAGTGGTTAAGCTAACGACATTAAGTTTTGTAGAAAAAGGATGGATTGTATGAATCAACTATGGCGGCACTGTATCATCCTCATCCTGATTGTCAGTCTGTTTGCCTCGATTCCCCTTTTGTATGCCTTAAGCGGATATCGTACGATTTCTAATTTGACGGAAGAGATGCATACACAAGATATTCTAATGATTAAACAAGTCGACCAATTGATCGAACATAATCGCGATCGGGCAAATGCCGTTCGCGGCCTGTTATTATATGAAGATGACCGTTACATTGAACAATATTACTTTTCCACTTCTAAAGTTCATGATTTGCGACGTGTACTGAATTCATCCAATCAGACACCCGGTGCGGTTAAAGATTTACTATTACGTAACAATGTGTGGGAGGAAGAGATTCAAGAAGTTTTTACCGTTTACGAAACAGATCATCCGCAACGTGCTAAAAAATTAGCCAAGCAAACAACTCAAACCACACAAACGATTCTTGAAGACTTGTCACAAATCAAAGAAAAATTATATCGTGATCTTGAACAAAAATTGGAATTGACTACTGAAATGACGGCAGAGTATAAACGTATGTCCTTCAGCCTGTCGATTTTAGCTTTTTTGTTGATTGCAACGACTATCATCTTATTTCACCGATCTAAAAACACAACAAACACGTATCGTCCATGAGAACGATACGTGTTTGTTGTGTTGTTCAGTACACTCAAGAGGACGCCTTGCCTTCATTTACATGCTCCATTGCTAAGTGAACGAGCGACGATACATGATGATCGTCCAGCGAATAGTAGACGACCTTACCTTCTTTTCTATATTTCACCAGTCCTTGTTTCAACAAGGTACGGAGATGGTGAGAAGCTGTTGCAATCGAACAATCCACCGAAGCCGAAACATCACAGACACAAAGTTCCTCTTCCACCGTCAAGGCGTAAGCAATCCGTAACCGTGTGGCATCTGACAAGACTTTGAACAACTTTCCAATGTCTGTCGTTGGAATCGTATCGACGACTTGTCCAATCTCTTCTGCACGTACTTGATCAATGGCAATCGTTTCACAACGTGGTGCATCCACCGTCATCACCTCTTTCCCTTTCATTCCACCATCGTTTCAAGTGAATTGCAAGAAAATCACTTCAGGACTCAACTAGTGCCTGCTATTCCAAAAATCAGAAACTCAAAAAAGTCTGTTTCCCGTCGTTTAGAGCGGAAAGCAGACTTTTTCATTGGACATTCCTGTTTGAATCATCTTTTCATTTCTCACGGTTTCGTCTTGAGATCGCGTAAAAGAACCAGCCACCTAAAAAATTTCCGATATCCCAGACAATCCGGTTTGAATCGACAGCACGCACACCGATATCGATCACGCCTGTACTTTTCAAACGTTCTTTATAGCGGTTCCGTAAAAAGCATGGTAACGGAAGAGGTAACATCATCCGGTAAAAAATATCCAGATGTGTGTGCCCCCAGATTTCAGTTGCGATTGAACTCGTTTGGATGAGCAAGGAACGTTTATACTGTTGTCGGTATTTATTCTTTAATAACACAGCTAATTGATACGAATAACGATTCGGGAAAGGAAATAGAGCTGCACCTAAATGATATTTCCCGCGATTATCGATTCGAATGACTTGTGGTTCGATTTTATACCGAATCCAGCGTCCTCGAAATCGAACAGACTGCCATTTCACGACCATCACCTCTACGTGAACTATACCCTGCCTGAGGCGCTCTGACGCACTTGTTTCACGGTCGTCTTAAAATTTTTCGTCGTTCGTTCAATGTCTTCACTTGCAAATAAAGCTGAAACAACGGCATATCCGTCCACTAGAGAACCAAGTTCCGGAACGTTTGTTTCAGTAATTCCACCGATTCCCACCAACGGGATATGAACGGCTTTACGAATCTGTTCCAACGTCGCTCGCGCCATGAATGTCGCATCTTGTTTCGTTGCTGTCGGAAAGAGTGAACCGACCCCTAAATAATCTGCGCCTTCCCGTTCTGCTGCAACAGCTTGTTCCACTGTTGAAACAGAAACACCAATCGTCGCTTCCGGTAACAAACGGCGCGCTTCAATTAAGGGAATATCATCTTGACCGATATGCAAACCGGCATCGACCAGCAAAGCGATATCAATCCGATCATTGATAATGAACGGAATATCGTAACGTGCGGTGAGATCTTTTAATGCAATGGCTGATTCCAGAAAAGTTTTACCGGAACTGTCTTTTTCCCGTAATTGAACAACCGTTGCGCCTCCTTTAATCGATGCTTCGACGGCGTCTGCCAGGGAAAGATGTGGATGCAAGCGTCGATCGGTCACGGCATAAATCAAATATTCACTGTCCATTCATTTATACCTCCGGCAAACTTTTTTCTGTCATCAAACTCACTGCATCGAACAGCCCGGTTCGAAAACCTCCGATACCGGGAGAATCCTCAGCCGACTCCCCTGCTTTTCCCATAGCATACGTCCCAAATACGGCTGCCTCAAAACGATCGTATCCTGCTCCTAAAAACGTCGCAATCAAAGAAGCGGTCATACATCCCGTTCCCGTGACTTGGCCAAGACGTTTCGTCCCGACATCCAGATGATACTGGCGATTTCCATCTGTCACAAAATCAATCGGACCCGTTACGACGATGAGTTGTTTCGTTTCACCTGCAAAGGTATGGACACTTTGAAAATCCAGGGATTCTCCTTCGGCAACATCCACTCCTTTCGTTCGAGCGGCCTGTCCGAGCAATGTCTTGATTTCCGATGCATTTCCTTTGATGACCGTAAAGGTGATTTCATCCATTAACTGCTTCATAAAATCTGTTCTTAATGTCGTCGCTCCTGCGCCTACCGGATCCAAAATGACCGGTTTCCCCAATCGGTTAGCCGTTTTTCCTGCTAAAAGTTGGGCTTGGCGCATGTCCGGATTGATCGTCCCTGTATTGATTACGACGGCATCTGCGTGCCTGACCATTTCTTCCACTTCCAGCAGGTCATCTGCCATCACAGGAGAGCCACCAAGTGCCAGTGTCATATTGGCGCAGTCATTAATGGTTACAGTATTCGTTAAATGATGAATCAACGGTTTTTTATCATGGATGCGTCGTAACATGTGTATCCCTCCAGAGTTCATGAAAATGATGCGTCGGACCAACACCGCGTCCGAGCGCAAAGCCGTGGCGAATGGCTTCCGTCACATAACGTTTTGCATAACGGATGCTGTCTTCCACTGAAAGACCAAGTGCAAGATAGGAAGCGATGGCAGCAGATAATGTACAGCCTGTACCATGGGTATGACGGGACTCGATCCGTTCTTGTTCAAAGACGACATATCGCCCGTCTGTATATAAAAGGTCAGTAGCGTCCCGTCCCTCCAAATGTCCGCCCTTGAGCAAAATAGCACCCGTCCGTTTTTCAGCCAGTTTTTCCGTCGCCTGTTTCATATCGGTAAGCGAGTGAATCGTTCCGCCAATCATCCGCTCGATTTCAGGAATATTCGGAGTCACAAGTGTAGCCAATGGTAACAGCTGTTCGAGCAAGGCATGTTCTGCATCCGGTTGCAACAAGCTATAACCCCCTTTCGCGACCATGACCGGGTCGAGAACAACCGGAAGTTGATGTTTTTCCAGTTGTTGTGCAATCACTCGGATGGTGTCTTGATTGGAAACCATTCCAATCTTGACCGCATCGACACGGATATCGGAAAAGATGGATGTCAGCTGTGCTTCCACGAGCTCCGGGGATACGTCCTCGACCGCTTGAACACCTAACGTATTTTGTGCCGTAATCGCCGTGATGACGCTCATTCCGTATACACCGAGTGCCGAAAACGTTTTTAAATCTGCTTGAATTCCAGCTCCACCTCCGGAGTCGGATCCAGCAATCGTCAATACGTGTTTCATTCCAATTCCTCACTTTCCTGGGAGCAAATAAGGAGAAAACGGACAACAAAAAGCGCCGTCCGCTGTAAAAAAGCAGACGACGCCATGAACAACCAGTTCTACTGATTGAAGTCTTCATGTCTTCGATCTCAACTTTCCTACGCTGGTATTATCCAGTTCAGGTGACAGGGTCGAAAACAGAATGGTTTTCCTCTCAGCCGGACTCCTCCAGCTCCCCTAGTTGCTCGTAATTTAAATTCTTTTTCACTGTATCACAGCACCATTAAAAAAACGAGCCGAAGCTCGTTTTTAAAGGTATCCAAGTGGATTGACCGTGTTAGCTGGTCCTGTCGCACTGTATTGGTATCCACCGATATGCAATTCAAAGTGTAGATGCGGTCCTGTCGAATTCCCGGTACTGCCAAGAGTACCAAGCGTTTGACCTTGAGTTACCGTCTGACCTGCCGAAACCGATAACGAATTCATATGACCGTACACTGTTGTATACACCTGACCGTCAAGGAAATGCGAAATCATGACATGATTCCCATAAGGTCCGCCGCTACCAGCCGTAATGACTGTTCCGGAAGCTGCTGCTCGAATCGGTGATCCGACGGGTCCACTGAAGTCGACACCATTATGGAACGTATAGCCGTTCGCTCCACTAGCCGGTCCAAAACCTTGTGAAACACCGCCTGAAGCCGGACGAATAAACTTCGCCGATCCTGTCGGCACACTGCTGACAGGAGTCGGAAGAACCGTTGCTTCGCTTGACTCACGCGTTGATTTTGCCGCCTCTTTTGCAGCACGTTCAGCTGCTTCTTTTTCAGCGGCCGCTTTTTCTGCTGCTGCTTTCGCTGCTGCTTTTGCTGCCGCAATCGCTCTTTCTTGAGCCTCTAAAGTCGCTTGTAATTCTTTTGCATTTAACAGTTTAGTCGTGAACTTTGTTTTCCCTTTACGTAATTTATTCAGGGTCGCACTCCGTTCTTTCATCTGTTGTTTTAACTGTTTCTTTTGGACGAGTAACGACTCTTTCTCTTGAACACGCTCCGCCTTTTTAGCAATAAGATTTTTTTTCATTTCTGCTAGCTTTTCTTGTGTTTCCAAATAAGCAGAAATCATTTTATCGTCTTGTTCGGCAATTTTTTTACCTGCCATAACACGACTAAACAAATCACCCAAGTTTTTCGAACCAAAAATGACTTCTTCCCATTTTATAGAATTACCATCATTTTCTTGAAGGACACGTAAGCGGTCCCCAAGCAATTCTTCTTGCCGGGTGAGCATGATTTCGTAGCGGGCGATTTCCGCCTCAAGATCTTCAATTTGGAGATTCAATTGTTTAATCTGCTTGTTTTTTTCCGAAATCCTGAAAATATTTTCGTTGATGGCCGCATCAATTTTATTGATTTCGCGTTGCTCTACCGATATTTTAGCTTCCTGTTTTTTGATGGCTTTTTCCAAGCGACGTTGCTCTGTTGCATTTTGAGATTTCTTTTCTTTAATCGTTGCAGCTTGACCAGAAGTCGGCACAGTGGATACAAGTAACGCCCCTAACAATACCGTTGCAAACAATTTTTTAAACATGTTTGGTTTCCTCGCTTATGTATGATTTCTTATTTAAAAAGTATTTAATTCAAAGTATTTCTGTCTGAGATTGATTATAGCACCGTAATAGTTTCAGGAAAATTTCATTTGTGTTTCAACTGAAAGCGTTTTATTGTAATATAACATTTTATGTTTTTATAAAAACATAAAAAAAACGACTGCCGCAGCAATCGTCTTTTCTTGTTATTATAACATCGACATTGGATTTACAGAATTTGCTGGTCCTGAAGCACTGTAGCTGTAACCACCTACATGAATTTCAAAGTGTAAGTGTGGGCCTGTTGAGTTCCCAGTGCTACCAAGGGCTCCGATTTGTTGTCCTTGACTGACACGTTGTCCGGCATGTGCATTTAACGAACTCATATGCGCGTAAACTGTTGTATACGTTTTTCCATTTAATTGGTGTGCAATCATGACATGATTACCGTACGGACCACCACTTGATGCAGTGATGACTGTCCCTGTTGCCGCTGCAACAATCGGGGTACCGACTGGAGCGCCGAAATCAATACCATTGTGGAAAGAGTAACCATTCGAACCGCTTGCTGAACCATATCCTTGTGTGATTGATCCACTTGTTGGATGAATAAACATAGAAGAAGATGATGGTGCAGGCGTTGGTGCCGCTGGTTCTGGTTCTGGTGTTGGTGCTGCTTTTGGCACAGTCACAGATGGTGTAGATTGTTTTGTTGAAGTTGCAGGTGCTGACGATTTTTGTTCCGCTTGTGCTGCTGCTTTAGCAGCGGCCGCTTCTGCCGCCTGTTGTTCAGCTGCTGCTTTTTGAGCCGCTGCTGCTTGTGCCGCTTGTGCTTCTGCACGTGCTTTTGCTTCACGTGCCGCTTGTGCTTGACGCTCTTTTTCGATTCTTGCTTCACGTTCGCGTGCTGCTTTTTCAGCTGCAATCGCTTGTTCTTGTGCAATCAAAATTTGTTGTACTTCTTTTGCATCCATCAATTGCGTTTCAAATTTCTTTTTTTGTTTCCGGAGTTCTTTTAAGCGTTTGTTTCGTTCTTTAAGCTGTTGCTCAAGTTCAGCTTGTTGACGTTTTAGTTCTTGTTTCTCCGTCACAAGTTTAGCTTTTTTATCTTTTAGTTCTTGTTGAGCAGCTGCTAATTTCTTTTGTGTGTTTTGATAGTCGGTAATCATTTTATCGTCTTGTTGCGAGATTGATTTCCCTGCTAACACACGGCTGACAAGATCTCCGACATCCTTTGAACCAAAGATGACTTCTTCCCATTTAATGGAGTTCCCATCATTTTCTTGCATGACACGAAGGCGGTCACCAAGCAGCTTTTCCTGACGCTTTAATTTCGCTTTATACTTTTTAATCTGTTTCCCAAGTTCAACGATTTCAGCTTCAGTTGCTTTAATTTGACGATCTTTTGTTTCAACTGCAAATATTTTTTCGTTTAATGCTTCGTCTAGACGATTCACTTCTTGCTGAGTCTTCGAAATTTTTTGTCCTTCTTGATTCACAGACGATTCTAAGTTTTTTTGAGTATTAGCATTTTCTTGTTGTTTTTGTTCATTTTTAGCTTTTTGTTCACTTAAGTCATCTGCTGCTACGAAGTGAGGAGTCGATGAAAGAATAAGTGCGGAAACGATGAGCGACGCGAACGTTTTTTTCATGTAGTATTCCCTCTTTTTCTGTGTGGTTTATATAAGTAATCGAATGATGTTATTTAAATTTAATAATACTTTTTAAAAATTATAAGAACGTTTTTGATTATAGCATTCATTTTCCCTCTATTATATTTCAGTGAGATGTCATTTTTGATAAGTTCTCTTTTCGCCTTTATATAGATCCTTCAATCGAACCTTCTACATTGCGTGTTGGGAAAGAGTTTGACACACTATGACTATCGAAGTAAAGGAGGAACTGTTTATGCATTTGGACCATACTGGCATCGCTGTCCGGGATATGCAGGAAGCGATTACGTTCTATACGACTATCTTGGGAGGGACATTGATCCGTGAGTACAGTAATCCGACGCCCGGGGTTGCTTCTAATATTGCTGTCATCGAATTTGAAGATGCGCACATTGAGTTGTTGACTCCGACAAGTCCGGAAAGTCCGATTGCCCGTTTTTTAAAACAACGGGGAAAAGGTGTCCACCATATTGCTTATCGTGTGGATGATTTGGATCAAGCCATTAAAGAGGCAAAAGAACGGGGAATTACATTTTTAGAAGATACGTACCGCCAAACTCCGCTCGGTCGACGATTGATCTATATGGATCCCCGGCATTCACATGGTGTCATTACCGAACTCTGTGATTATCCAGAGAACTAAAAATGAGCGTTCGCTGACCTAAGTCAACGAACGCTCATTTTTACTTTAAACAGTTATCCTAATTTTGCTAACATTTCGCGATTAAATGCCGGGATATCATCCGGTTGACGGCTTGACACGAAGTTGTCATCGACGACCACTTCATTGTCTTCATATGTCACACCCGCATTCTCTAAATCAATTCGAATGGATTTATATCCTGTCATTTTACGTCCCTTGACAATCTTTGCATTGATCATCAATTGTGGACCGTGACAGATGGAAAAGATTGGTTTTTTAGATGAATCAAACTCTTCCGTAAATGTAACGAAACGATCGTCTTCACGAAGTAAGTCCGGTGAAAAACCGCCCGGAATCAACAATGCATCAAAGTCTGAAGAAGAAGTTTCATCAATTGTTACATCGACTTTCACTTTTGCTTCTTCTTGTTTCCCGACTAATTCCGCACCTTTTTCTGTTCCGATGACTGTCACTTCATGACCCGCTTCTTTTAACGCATCGACAGGTCCGGTAAATTCTACATCTTCGAAATGATCTGCAAGCACAACTGCTACTTTTTTCCCCATTTCATTCATCCCCCAAATAAAAATTTATATTACTTATCAAGTCCTCGATCTCTTGGTGACACCGGATCATCCGGCATCTGATCTTTACCTTTTAAAACTTCTTTTTGCTGTTCGGGTGAAAGCTCAAGTTCCTTGTCTGTCAAACGTTTTCGTTCATCTTCAAACTTTTCGTTTGGTCGATCCGTTTCTTTTGGAGACATCTTACTTCCCTCCCTCTTCAGAACAAATCAGTTCTCTAAGGATTCTACTACTTTGACCGATAAATCAACATCAATGTTGCCGCGTGTTGCTTTTGAATACGGGCAGAATTGGTGTGTTTTTTCGAGTAAGTCTTTTGCTTCTTCTTCTGTTACGCCCACTACTTCAACAACAAGCTTAGCAGCAATTTTGACGCCGCCTGCTTCTTCGTCTTCGAGTAAGCTGACTTCGGAATTCGTACGTGTCTCGACACGTTTTTTATCTTGGCGGGCCATCAAGTTGAATGCCCCGTCAAAGCATGCAGCGTATCCTGCTGCGAATAATTGTTCTGGATTTGAAGTAGGAATATTTTCTTTGCCTTTCGTACCCGGCATCACAAGATCTAAATTGATTACGTTATCGTCAGAGGCGACCTTTCCATCGCGTCCCCCTACTGCAGTTGCACGTGAAGTAAGAATTGTTTTCGTCATGAATAAGAACCCCTTTATCCGCTAATTTTGGTAGCTTGTTTTGGCCACATAAACTGTATTACCACTGTCTGGAGAAGAATAAACAATCAAAGGTATTCTTTCTGACAAAAAAAGACCACACCGAAGTGTAGTCCTGTTCCTTACATTCAAACGATTTCTTCTGTAACGGGTTCTTTTTCCGGTAACTGCAAGTAAATTGATTTAACTTGATGGTTGTCGACTTCCATGACTTTGACCGTATGGTTTTTGTAACGGAATTCCTGACCACTCGATACTTCCGTATCCTGCGCCATGACCCAGCCACCAATCGTGTCAATATCTTCTTCTTCAATTCCAAGGTTAAAGCGTTCGTTTAAATCATCAATCAGAACACGACCTGAAATCCGGTACAAGCGCTCATGAATCTGTTCAATATCTGCTTTTTCGTCTTTGTCAAACTCGTCCCGGATTTCACCGACGATTTCTTCGAGGATGTCTTCCATCGTGATGACACCGGCCGTTCCGCCGTATTCATCGATGACAAGCGCCATCGGTGTGCGTTCGACCTGCATCTTCAACATCGCATCCTGCAAGGGCGAGTATTCCGAGACAATTGGAAGGTTGTGTACATAATAGCTCAAGGCTTTCCCTTTGTTCGCCATATGATCCGTAAACAACTGCTTCGCGTTGATAAAACCTAAGATTTTATCTTTGTCGCCTTCTTCTGCAACCGGATATCGCGTGAATTGATACTCTTCGACAAGGGCGATGATATCTTCCATCGACGCATCGTTCGAAATCGTAATCAAGTCTGTTCGCGGAAGCATGATATCTTTCGCAATCCGCTCATCAAACGAAAAAATATTCTGCATATACGAAAGTTCTGTTTGATTGATTTCACCGCTCTTATAGCTTTGCGTCATGATGATTTTGATTTCTTCTTCCGAGTGGGCATCTTCATGACCAACCGGTTCGACTCCAAACAAACGCAAGAAGACACGGGCAGATCCGTTCAGCAACCAAATGACAGGTTTCATGACTTTCCCGAACCAGTAAAGCGGCGGGGCAAGCAACATCGTAATGGCTTCTGTTTTTTGAATAGCCAGCGATTTAGGGGCAAGTTCTCCAAGGACGACGTGTAAAAATGTCACGACGGAAAAAGCTAACGTAAAGGAAACAACCGTCGAGACCGATTCCGGAAGCGCAATCTCCTTGAATACCATTGCAAGAATCGCACCGACCGTCGACTCCCCTAACCACCCCAATCCAAGGGCCGTCACGGTAATTCCAAGCTGACAGGCGGATAAATAATAATCCAGGTTGTCTAATAATTTCTTAGCCGTCTTCGCGGTTTTACTGCCTTCTGTGATCAATTGATCGATTCGGGACATTCTCATTTTGACAACTGAAAATTCTGCTGCGACAAAAAAAGCGGTCAACACAATTAATAGTGCAATAATCAAAAGCCGAATGATAATCGTTGTTGTATCGAATGTCTCCACTGCGTGTGTACTGTCCAATCGTTTCCCCAAACTAAGGGGATTCACCTCCATTTAAATTAAGCCGACAATCCTCTTATCGGTCTTCTCCATCAAAAAGAAGCTTGTTTTTAATGAACAAGCTTCTCTACTTTTTCATATTCATACTATAACGGAACTCTCGGAAAATGTGTACTTGCAGATAATCTTTCTTTTTCTTCACACGACGTACATGATGAATACGACAATCATTAATAACATCGCGATTCCTTTTAACAAGGCACTCGACAGGATTCCCAGTACGGTCCCGATTCCGATCGAAACAGAGTCTGACCACGTTTTTTTACTGATGATTTTTTCTGTTAAAATCGCAAAGACGAACGGAAAAATCAACAATCCGATACCCGGCAGGATGAAGGGACCGGCAATCAAGCCGACGGTCGTTGCAATTTTCGCAGCCTGCGAGCCTCCACGCCGGTCGACGGTATACGAACTGACCAGGTAATCCAGTGTAAACAACAAAATGATGAAAATGGCCTGAATGATCCAGAAACTGACGGTTAACTCAGTGAAGCCAAATCCAAATCCATAAATTAAAAATCCAATGACGAGTAACGGTGCGCTTGGAATGATGGGATAAACCAGTCCTCCGAAAGCAGCTAAAAAACAAACTGCAATCAAACTCCATAATATGATGGTCATGCCAATCTCCTACTTTCTGCTGTTCTTTCTCTTCTTGATTACGTTAAAAAGCTTCGACTGGTTTCATGAAAGTGCTCTTTTTTGAGCCTGTTCCAAATGTTGACGGTCCCAGTCGTTTAATGCCGACCAGTCGACCTCCGAGCAGACAAACGGAATGAACCGGTCAATGCTCGCTCTGTGTTCCGGTAAAGCATTCCGTTTCATGATTTGAAGTGACTCAAGCATCGTCACTAGAACTGAAATGTCTTCTTCGCCGTAATGCCGAAGTTGATAAAACGTCAAATACAACAGTTCAGAAAACGCGAGCCGTTTGACGGTAACAGCCCCTTCCCCCTTCACCAGGAGATTGCCGTCCGGAAGCATCGTATACCGTCTGAACAAGTCACCGATTTGCCGCATCGCGTGACGCGCCGTATTCGGATCATTGATACCGGGTGAAATCGCCCGAAGTGCTACTTCTGACAGCTTTTGAATCACAAACGGAAAATCCTGTTCTGCGGAACGTGTCGGTCCGATGAGGATTCCCTGCTCTGCGTCCTCTTTTTCGGCACTGCCGATCCGTTGCCCTTGTGTGATGTAGCTTCCAATTGTCACATCAATCGTGACATGTCCGCCTGACTTCATCAATAATTCGTAATCAATTGCTTGTAAATAACCGGTTTGCGCAGCGGTGAGATTAAACGGATAACTTGCCTGCTTGTCCGGAAACAATTGGTAGTGCCCTTCTTCTATCGCTTCAACGTGCTTGTCAATCAGCGTACGTCCTTCTTCATGTAAACGATCGAGTAAGGTCGTGACCCGAATCGATTGACTGACGATATGGACGAATGCGACAAACGCAACGATCGCAATCAAGACAACAATGACTGCGACGGCAGAGGCGACGACACTGTCTTTCAGCGATGGTCGCATGAAGAACAACATAGTAATCGAATAAGTGACGGTTCCGATAAAAATCCCGAAAATGTGCTGGACTTGCCGATTTTCAATAAAGTTCGGTAAGGTGCGGGGTGAGAATTGTGAGGAATAGGTTGTCAGAACGACTAAAATGGTCGAGAACGTAAATGTCATCATCGTCAGTAATCCGGTAAAGACTGCGCTATGGATCGTTTGAGCTAAACCAAGCGTTGTTTTCCAACTGCTTGGAAACAGTTCTTTTGCATACAGATCAATTAGCAGGACGATCGCCGTCAATAGTGCGCCACCTACTCCATAAAGGAGCGGCCACCACCAGTTTGTTTCCCGGTAAACCAACTTCAACTTCTGCACATTTCATCCACTCCACTCTAATATATCGATATATTTTTTTAATTCCTGTTTCTTCATCTAGTAAAACGTCTTCTCCATATCTTTTTAAAATCCGCCGAGTCAATTCACTTTGTGAAAGTGTCGGTTTGTGTTTTACTTCTTCACATAACGTGAATAACTTAAGTGTTATCAAAACGAATTGGAGATGAAAAGTTATGCAACAGCATACTGAATCAACACTCAATACAGACTTTACTAAGATTTTTATTAACGGTCAGTGGCGCAAAGGCGCAAGTGACAGCAACATGACAAACACGAATCCTTTTACAGGCGAAACACTGTTTGAAATTTCGGCAGCTGATAACGACGATTTAGATGATGCCTATCAATCTGCTAAAATCGCTCAAAAAGAATGGGCGAAAGTGCCGGCACTTAAACGCCAGGCTTTAATCGAAGAATTCTTGAAAGTCATGTACGAAGAGAAAGAAACGATTGTCGAGTGGTTAATCAAAGAATCAGGCAGTACGCGCATCAAAGCAGAAGGTGAGTTTCTTGCATCTGTCCTAATCGTTAAAGAAGCTGCTACTTTCCCACTACGGATGCATGGCGAAATTCGTCCGTCTGTCGTACCGGGCAAAGAAAACCGGATTTACCGGAAGGCACTCGGTGTCATCGGTGTCATCAGCCCATGGAACTTCCCGTTCCACCTTGCCGTTCGTTCCATCGCAACAGCAATCGCAATCGGAAACGCTGTCGTCGTTAAACCGGCAACCGATACACCAGTCTCAGGTGGCTTGATTTTCGCCAGTTTATTTGAAAAAGCCGGCTTACCGAAAGGTGTCCTAAACGTCATCGTCGGTCGCGGATCAGAAATTGGCGACTCAATCGTCGAGCACCCGGTCCCACGCTTGATTTCGTTTACGGGTTCCACTGAAGTAGGTCGCCATATCGGCGAACTCGCAGGGAAACATTTGAAAAAGACAGCACTCGAACTCGGCGGAAACAACGTCTTCGTCGTACTTGACGACGCTGATCTTGATCGTGCCGTTGAATCAGCGGTTTACAGCAAATTCTACCACCAAGGTCAAATTTGTATGTCAACCAACCGTATCCTAGTTGCTCAATCGATTCACGATGAATTCGTTGAAAAATACGTCGCACGTGTCAAGGAACTTCAATTTGGTGATCCATCGAATGGACGTACGCAAGTCGGTCCATTGATTAACCAATCACAAGTCGATCGCATCATGGAAGAGATTGAAAAAACAAAAGCAGCAGGTGCAACAGTCCGCGTCGGTGGTGAAGCAGATGGAAACGTTATTGCTCCTACAGTCGTCACAGGCGTCACGAACGATATGCCGCTTGCTAAAAATGAAATCTTCGGACCAGTCGCTGTCATCATTCCGTTTAAAGATGACGCAGAAGCGCTTGAACTCGCGAACTCACTTCCTTACGGATTAAGTGGTGCTGTTCACGGTTCTTCAATTGAACGGGCAACAGAATTTGCACTTCAGGTTGAAACAGGCATGATCCACATCAATGACCAATCCGTCAACGATGAGCCGCATATGCCGTTTGGAGGCGAAAAAGACTCAGGTCTCGGTCGCTTCAACGGAGAATGGGTGCTTGAAGAATTCTCGACAGTCCAATGGTTGTCTGTCATGCACGAACGCCGTCAATACAAACCGTTTTTCGAATAAGATAAGTCGATCAAATGAAGTACAGGGCTCTCCTGTACTTCTACATATGGATGACAATTAGAAAGGAAGATAACTATGCCATTACTACGCTTTGATGTAATCGAAGGACGTTCGGATGAAGAACTGAAACTATTACTCGATACCGCACATGAGGCGATGCTTGAAGCCTTTGACGTGCCGGAACGAGATCGCTATCAAATCGTTCACACGCATAAAGCGAATGAAATGATCATCGAGGATACAGGTCTCGGATTGACACGCTCCAATCAGGTCGTGGTCATCAGCGTGACCAGCAAAACACGGACAGAAGAGAAAAAACAAGCTCTCTACCGTTTGCTGGCTGAACGCTTGGAAGCGGCATGCGGACTCTCGCCAGACGATTTGATGATCTCGATTGTCGAGAATGATGCAGCAGACTGGAGTTTCGGACTAGGAAAAGCGCAATTTTTAACAGGTGATCTTTAAAACGATTTTCGCTTTTATAAAAAGGAGTCTGAACTCAAGTGTATGCCGAGTTCAGACTCCTTTTCCAATTATTTTTGCTGTTCTGCCGGATTTTCACGTTGTACCGGTGCCTTCCAGTCAAAGGTCTCCGGTACAAAATCAAGACCACCCGGATGAAACGGCTGACATCTCATCAATCGTCGGGTCGTTAAATAGCCGCCTTTAATGGCGCCATGTTTTTCGATTGCTTCTTTGCCGTAATGAGAACACGTCGGATAAAATCGGCACGTCGCCGGTTTCATCGGTGAAATCACTTTCTGATAAAAGTGAATACCGCCAAGCATGATTTTTTTCATTTTTCCCCACCTTCTTTTCCTAACTGTAACGCATATCAAAAGGATTTTCTGTTTGAGTGAATTATACTACTTCTATCTAACAACTACTAAAAAGGAAGTGTATCTATGCAGGCTCTTACGTTTTGCTCCTTCGGAGATTCCAGTGTCCTGACTTATCAAGAACATCCAACGCCTGAACTTCGACCGAATGAAGTATTGATTGAGATGAAAGCCATCGGTTTGAATTTTGCCGACATCTACCGTCGCAAAGGAAATTATCATTTAGAGGGAACGCCACCCTATCTGTTAGGGTATGAAGGGGCAGGTATCATTACCAGGCTCGGAGACGCTGTATCGGATTTACAGGTCGGTCAACGGGTCGCCTTTGCTGACGCCCCAAATGCTAACGCCGAGTTCGTCGCTGCACCTGTCGATCAGATGATTCCCTTACCGGATTTTGTTTCGTATGAAACGGCAGCCGCTGTCCTGCTACAAGGTTTGACTGCCCACTATTTGACACGGGACAGCTATGCGATCCGACCGAAAGATTTAGTGTTGATCCATGCAGCAGCCGGTGGCGTTGGTCAATTGTTGACACAGATCGTCCGATTACACGGAGCCATTCCCATCGGCTTGACGTCATCGGCGAAAAAAGCAGACATCGCCAAACAAGTGGGATCTGAACATGTTTTCTTATATTCGGACGACTGGGTCGAACAGATTTTAACATTGACCGATCAGCGCGGTGTCGACGTTGTCTATGAATCGGTCGGCTCGACGTTGATGAACAGTTTTCAAGTGACGAAAACACACGGGACAGTCGTCTTTTACGGCATGGCCGGTGGTGATCCGGTTTCTGTCGATCCACGGTTCCTGATGGATACTTCGAAAACACTGACCGGTGGTGACTTATGGAACGTTCTGACGACGCGAGAGGAACGTCTTCGTCGTGCCGGTGAACTGTTCAGCTGGTTGGAATCCGGTCAACTGCAAATCGCCTCTCCGACTACCTTCTCCCTCTCGGACGGACAACGGGCTCATGATTATTTGGAAAGCCGTCAGAGCACCGGAAAAATTTTATTAATCCCTTAATCTGAAATGCACCCTTCCTTCATTGGTTGGGTGTTTTTTCGTCTGGAATGATTACAAAAGAGAAACAATTCTTTTTATCAGCAATTCATCGACTTAAGTAGTTGCTTTCCTTCATAAAAAGGCGTAAAGTAAATTTCATCAAAACCAGAAACTTAAATTAGTTTTTAGTTTCAAGAAGGAGATTTGATTTATGTTTCGCTCAGAATGGAAAAAACTAAAAAGCCCGATGATGATCATCGTGATTCTTGCACTTATCCTCGTCCCGTTTCTTTACAACTCGATTTTTTTATCTGCTTTTTGGGATCCGTATGGTAAGACAGAAAACATCAAGGTCGCAGTCGTCAATGAAGACAAGGCGACGAAGTTCGAAGGAGAAAAAATTGACATCGGAGATCAGTTCGTCAAAAAACTGAAAAAAAATGATGACTTTGACTGGCAGTATCTCTCACGCAAAGATGCGGCTAAAAAGCTTCGCGCCGGTGATATTTACATGACAGTCGTCATCCCGAAGAAGTTTTCTCATAATGCGACTACTTTACTCGACGATCACCCGAAAAAAATTGAGTTGGAGTATTATCTGAATCCAGCCAAAAACTATTCCGGTACGCAGATTTCCAGCGCTGCCGCTAAGCAATTGAACGAAAAAATCCGGAAATCCGTCACGAAACAATACAGCAGTGCGATTTTCGGATCCCTTAAAAAAATTGCCAAAGGACTAGAAGATGCATCCGAAGGTTCCGCTAAACTCGAAGATGGCGCGAAGAAAACAACCGACGGCGCTAAAACACTGACGACTAACCTCGGAAAATTGACGAGTGGTACAAACGATTTGTCCACGAATTTAACGAAAGCGACTGACGGTTCTGCACAAATTTCAACCGGTCTTAATACGCTGAGCGAAGGGGCGCAGACACTGGCAGAAAAGTCCGGCCAGTTATCAGGTGGATTGAATGAACTGGATGCTAACAGTGGAAAACTGATTAAAGGATCAACGGACTTACAGGCCGGTTCCACTAAACTCCGTCAAGGTCTTGAGACAGCTTCTGCTGGAACGACCGAACTTCGTCAAGGTCTTGAGACGGCCTCTGCCGGAGCATCGAAGCTCGACAATAACCTTCCACAATTTACGGCTGGTCTTGATCAACTGAATGCCCGTGCTCAAGAAGCAAATGCTTCTCTAGTAGCCGTCAATGATGCTGCTGACACGTTAAAACAAGACTTGAGTACGCGTCGTGAAGCACTTGAAGCAAACGTGGCAAACATCAAAGCGGTCATCGCTTCGTCTGAGACATTAACAGAAGAAGAAAAAGCAGCATTATTGGCGTCGATTGCGACGATGGAACAAAATGTTCAAAATTTAGCGCAACAAGAGACAGCACTTGATGCTAGTCTTGCGAAAGCCAATGATGCGACAGCAAAAATCAATCAGTTAGCTGTCGCCGGACAAGATATTGCATCTGCCGTTTCGAAACTTAATGGTGGATTAGGCCAGTTACTCGCAGGTTCAAAACGTTTGGAGCAAGGTCAAACACAACTGCTCGCCGGAGCAAAAACCTTAGAACAAGGTCAAAATACGCTCAATCAAGGCTTGACAACCTATACAGATGGTGTCCACAAAGCAGCTGCTGGTAGTACACAGTTGACCGCTGGTGCCCAAAAAATCGCAACTGGTGCCAACGACCTGAGCACTGCATCGGGTGATTTAACTTCAGGACTGGGTCAACTATCCGATGGTGCTGTCGCCCTTTCATCAGGTGCCGGTCAACTGACGGACGGTGCTTCCCGTCTGGCAGACGGGAACTCGAAACTCGCTGACGGCGCCAACACGCTGAAAACGGAACTGGGTAAAGGAGCGAAAGATGCTACTATCAAACCATCGAATGCCCGGGACAACATGCTCGCTGAGCCGGTCGTCCTAAAAGAACATGATTATTCAACCGTTAACAACTACGGATCAGGTCTTGCGGCTTACATCCTCAGCATCGCTTTATTTGCCGGTGCCTTGATGTTCTCTTCCGTTTACCAGATCCGTCCTGAACATGGTGAGACATTAACATGGCGGTTCCTCGTCGGAAAACTGTCCATCATCTTACCGATTGGTGCCTTACAAGGGATTGCGGCTTCCGTCGCCATCGTCTATGTTCTAGATGCTGATGTTGCAAGCACCCCTGCGCTGTATGGTTTCGCTGCCTTAACAGGGATGACGTTCATCACGTTGCTCTTTACGTTAACAATGCTCTTCGGTCGTGTCGGACAGTTCAGTGCCTTCTTACTTCTGCTGCTTCAAATCGGCGGCAGCGGCGGTACGTTCCCGGTCGAAATGACTCCAAGCTTCTTCCAAACGATTCACCGCTTCCTGCCGATGACGTATTCGGTCACAGGTTTCCGTGAGGCACTTGGAATCGGAGTTACCGATACACTCATCACAAACGGTCAGATTCTTGGTTTGATTCTGTTTTCTGCTCTCGCTATCAGCTTCGCTGGTGCATTAGGTGGAAAACGCATCTTACTCTCAACGAAAGCGAGAAAACGCCATGACACTGTCTGATAAAGAACATCTCATTTTAGATGCAGCGATGGCCTGCTTTTCGGAACTCGGATATAAAGGAACGACTATCGAACGGGTTGCCAAACGGGCTCATGTCGGAAAACCAACCGTCTATCAATTGTTTGAAAGTAAACTTGATTTGTTTGAATCCCTCGTCACACGGGTGTTGCAGGAGATGAAGGCAGAAGCGGAAAACGCCTATACGACAACGGCTTCGGTCGAAGAAAATAAACAGGCGATGATTGATGCCATTGTCAATCATCAACAGCAGCATCTGTTTATCTTACAAATCACACAGGAAACCCAGACATTGAAACTTCAGGAGATGTCGGAGCTACGGATTCGAATCGAGCAGCATATCGTCGAATATATAAAGAATCTGCTTGAGACACGGTTGGAACTTGAAAAACGTTCTCCGGCAGTTCCGGTCGAAGTAACTGCGTTCTTACTGTTCAAGACGTATATTGCCTTGATTTCTGAATGGCCGCTGATTGGGAAACCGCTTGATTTAAAAACAATCAGTCAAGCGATGTTAAAATTGTTATAATGAAAACAGCCTCTCCATAAATTGAGAGGCTGTTTTTGCGTTATCGATTCTTACTCGTACCTGAATGGAGTGTTTTATTTGTCCCAGCTTTTACTGTCCAATTTTCTTTTCACGTTAGCTTTGCTGGTCTACGTCATTGTATCGCTCGTTGATATGTGGAAATCGTACACCCGCACCAGTTCCAAAACAGACTTTCTGTTTTTTATCCTGACGTTAATCACGATGTTCGTCGGATTTCTTTTATCCCCGTTCCTGTCGCTCGCTTTTCAGTGGAAACGAAGCCGGGCGAAGCGGATCATCGGGATTTTACTCATTGCCGTCCCTTTAGGTCTTTCTCTTTTAAGCCGCTTTTTATAAAAACATCGTTTTTCACTAAATGATCCGTACTTTTATAGCCGGATCGTTTTTTTTATGTTCTTCCTCCCAAAAAAAGTTTACGCAACAGTTCTTTTTCCGGCATCGGTGCCGCATTAAATGCTTCTAAGTACGGGCGGTCATCATACTTCACTTCAATGACATTCACCTTCCATTCTCCGCTGTTCTGTTCGACTAAGGCGAATGGTGCCACAGCTTCCGGCTGACAGCCGAGCGCCCCCGGGTTTAAGTACGTCACGCCCTCTGCCCGGATTACTTGTTTCGGATGATGGTGTCCAAAACAAATCAGGCTCGCCTGGTGTCCTTTAAACAGATTCGGCAAGGATTGTTCTGTTCCGTCAACCGCTTCCGCCAATGGTTCCTCTCCGATTGGTTTCTGTTCATCTAGATATGCATAATGTGTAAACAATGCTTCCTGTTCCGAAAATGTTTTTCGGACGGTTCTTGGGAGCTGCTCCAAAAAACGTTGATTATCCGGTGTTAACTGGTCGGCAATCCATTGATGATGGTTTTTCGCATGACGGTAACTATCAGGATATTTTTGACCGTGTATCAACGCCAGGACATTCTCGTCATGATTCCCGCTGATGGTCGTCATTTGTGGTGTCGATCGTACAATTTCGATGACTTCATTCGTTTGTGGTCCGATACCAATCACATCTCCGAGACAGAAAATTTCTGCGACATCTGTTTCTTCCGTTATTCTTTTTAAAACTGCTTTAAGTGCCGTTGCATTGCCGTGAATATCCGTAATGACTGCAAATTTCATGAAACCGCCTCCAATGTTCATCTTATGCCATTCTTACCTTTCCCCTGATTTTAAGTTCAAAAATCATGAAAAATAAATTGTCAGAAAATATTGATTATTCATCTTACTCATGTTAGGCTTAGAAAAATTCGTTGAGAGGGGAATCACTTTATGTATGTACACCAACTTGCTGGCCGACTGATTATTCTATGCTCGAGGGACTGAAACCTTTTCCGCTGATTTTCGGAATTGATTTTGGGCCCTCCTTTCGATGCATCGAATGAGGCGCCCGCAGGAATAATGGCGCCTATCCGATACCGGATAGGTTTTTTTAATGGCAAAACGAAATAGAGAGAGGATGAGTGAGTTGAAAGAATATGCGATGGATCGAATGGTGAAAGTATCTGCCGGGATGGCAAATGCAGTGTTAGTGACGTTAGGAGTAGGATTATTGATTGAGACGTTCGGAAACCTCTTACATATTGAAATGTTACTGACAATCGGCGGAGTCGCCAAAGTCTTACTCGCCCCCGCACTCGGAGCCGGAATTGCTTATCAGCTTGGCGGAAACACATTAGTCTTATTCAGTGCAATGATTGCTGCTACGATTGGCGGTGCCGCACTTCAGCCGACGGATGCCGGTCTTGTCCTCGTACCGGGGCAACCAATCAGTGCGTTACTCGCAGCTGCTGTGGCCGTCTTCGTCGGAAAACGAATGACAGGGAAAACAAAATTCGACATGATGGTCATCCCGGTCAGTGCTGTTCTCGCCGGCGGTTTTACAGGTCTTGGTGCCGCTGCCGTCACAACACCTCTCCTCACACGATTCAGCGCAATGGTTACTGCGTCCGTCGAGTCTTCACCGATTGCGACATCACTTGTTATTGCTCTTATCTTTAGTGTCTTATTGATGTCACCCGCTTCATCGGCTGCACTCGCAATCGCCCTTCAACTCGACCCGGTCGCCAGTGCCGCTGCTTTAATCGGTTGTTCGGCTCAGTTTGTCGGCTTTACATTGATGGCATATCGTCAAACGGATCCCGGCGGTTTGATCGCTTCGTTCTTCGTCACACCAAAGGTTCAGTTTCCGAATATCGTTAAAAATCCGCGCCTTGTCGTCGCACCCTTCCTGGCCGCGATGATTTCCGCACCCATCGCCACACTTGTTCTTTCACTTGAAGTTCCTTATGAACTTGCGGGTCTCGGATTAAATTCAATGATTGCCCCACTCAACATCTTCGTTAATCAGGGTTTTAATGCGTTCCTGATCTTTTTTGCAACCGGCGTCGTCCTTCCCGGTGTCTTGACGCTCGTCTTTTACCGCATGACGACGATGGCCGGTTGGACAAAGATGGGCGACCTTCGATTAGAAATTCAATAAGTGCTCACGTTGCTGTTCCCTCATATAATGAAGGAACAGCTTTTTTATACGAAAAAACTCCCGTTCATCGTGTGATGAACGGGAGTTCGGTATGATTCTGACTGGGCTCGAACCAGCGACCTCTACCCTGTCAAGGTAGCGCTCTCCCAGCTGAGCTACAGAATCATGATCGTGTGTCCTGGGTATATGTTTATTATAGCAACATATTGAAAACTGTAAAGACTTTTCTCTGATTTTTTCATTATATTTTTTTCTTTCTGCTCTACAGTTTAAAGTTGCAGGGTTTCGTTTCGTCCTCTACTATGTAAATAAGCACATATAAAATAAAGGAGGGGTAACTGTTGAATTTTTTAACAAGGTTTAGTTTAAAGAACTCTGTCGCTGTATTTATTATTGCCATTTTATTAGTTTTGGGCGGCGTATATTCGTTTTCTCAGCTTAAAGTGGATCAGTTTCCTGAAATTGAATTTCCTCAAATTTCAGTAGAAGCTGTGTATCCGGGCGCATCTCCGGATGATGTCGATAAACAGGTCGTCTCAAAACTCGAGACAGCATTGAAAGGAATCGAGGGCTCGACAAAAATCACGAGCTCTGCTTATGAAAGTATCGGGATCATCAATATCGAATTCCCATTTGATACCGATATGGACAAGGTCGAACAACAAATCGATGCTGCGATCCAGGATGCTAACCTTCCGGAAGAAGCAACAACGAAGTTGAACCGCTTCTCATTTGGATCGTTCCCGATCTACAACATTTCCTTCTTTAGTAAAGACGGAAAAGAGATTGAGTCCCTTCTAAAAAATGAAATCGAACCGGAACTGAATAAAATTCCGGGCATCAACAGTGTATCGGTTGGTGGCTACAAAGATGACTTGGTCCAAATTACTGTCGACAATAAAAAAGCGACAGCTGCCGGTTTATCTTTATCAAGCATTAAAGAACAAATCAATGCCAAGTATGTTTCCTTCCCGTCTGGTCAACTCGCAGAAGGTGATTCGAAGATTCCAATCCGTGTCGAAGAAAAACTGGAAAACTTGGATAAACTAAAAAATCTCCAACTCACGTCAAATGTTGTTTCAGGCGCTGCTTCCGGCAACCAGGGTCAACCTGCTCAATCAGGACCTCCCGCTGGTGCAACAGGTGCTACCGGTGTTCCGGCAGAAGAAACGCAACCAGCTGAACCGGTTCGTCTTTCAGACATTGCTACCATTGAAGCCGTCTCGAAGCAAAGTGAAAAAACACGTTATGATTTAAAAGATTCTCTCTCGATGGCCATCACAAAAAAACAAGACGCCAATACGGTTGAAATCGCTGACGGCGTCACAAAAATCTTAAACAAATATGATGACCAAATTGATTATACGATTGGCATTGATTCTGCGAAAGATATCGAAGAATCCGTCGCTACGCTTGTCAAAGAAGGATTACTCGGTGCCCTGTTCGCTTCACTGGCTGTCCTTCTGTTCCTAAGGAATATCCGGGCGACGATCATCGCAATCGTCTCGATTCCGCTGTCACTCTTGATTGCGGCCATCTTCTTGAACTGGCAGGATATTTCATTAAATATCATGACACTCGGTGGTATGGCAGTGGCTGTCGGTCGGGTTGTCGATGACAGTATCGTCGTCATTGAAAACATTTTCCGGCGGGTCCGTAAATCAGATGGCGGTATGACAGATGAAATCATCGAACAATCAACGAAAGAGATTTTAAAAGCTATCACGTCTTCGACGCTTACGACCGTCGTCGTCTTCTTGCCGATCGGCTTTGTCGGCGGTATCACAGGTAAATTCTTCTTACCGTTCGCGTTGACCATCATCTTCTCATTACTCGCTTCCCTGCTTGTCGCGATTACGATTGTACCGATCTTAGCGAAATTCGCCTTTAAAAAGGTACCAGCGGAAGAAAAAGAAGGTGTCTTACAACGTTGGTACGGCAAACTGATTGAAAAATCATTGTCACATAAAGCGATCATCTTAGTCGTTTCCTTCTTGTTACTCGGTGGTTCGCTTGCGATCGTACCGCAACTCGGCTTTACGTTCATTCCGAATGAAGCTTCAAAAACATTAACCGCTTCACTCGAACTTCCTGCTGCAACATCGCTTGAGAAAACGAGTGATGTTTCGCTCAACATGGAAAAAATGTTCGATCAGGAAAACGCCATTGCTGATGTCACGACATCCGTCGGAGCACGTGACTTCACGACCGGGTTACGACTCGATAACAAAGCCAGCTACTTCTTGAACTTAAAAGATGGAGCAGATGTCGAAAAAACGATCAAATCCCTTGAAACCAAAATGGATGATATCGCAAAAGAAGATGGTGTCGACGTCAAAATCAGCGTTGCCGAGTTGTCGACAGGGGGTCCACCATCCAATAATAATGTGGATGTTGATTTGTTCTCGACTGATTTAGAAGCGCTCCAAAAAGCAGCTAAACTGGTGGAAGACAATATGAACAAAAACAACGATTTGAAATATGTTACGAATAACTTTAGCGAGAAACAAAAACAATTCCTCGTTGAAATTGATTCTGAAAAAGCCAGTGATCGTGGTTTATCCGGCTTCCAGATTCTTGGTACGGTCAACGACCAAACTAAACCGGTCACGGTCGGTACACTGAATCTCGATGACAAAGATCAGGACGTTCAATTGTCTTACAAGGAAGACTTAACGTCGAAAGCAGATCTTGAAAATGTCCAACTCTTCTCGGCTGCCGGTCCTGTCGCCTTAAAAGATGTCGCAACCGTCAATGAAGTCGATACGTTCACATCGATTCAAAAGCTGGACGGTAAAGTCTACGCTCGCGTTTCGGGTCAAGTCAAAGGCGATAACGTCCAAACGGTCTCAAGTGACGTCAAAGCTGCTGTCGAAAAAATCGATTTGCCGGACGGCGTTTCCTTAACAAGTGGCGGCGGAAATGATGACACGGTTGAAATCTTCCAATCTCTTGGAATCGCCATCGTCGTTGCCATCGGTCTCGTCTACTTGACGATGTTAATCACGTTCGGAAAAGCACGGATTCCGTTCATCATCTTATCATCGCTCATCTTCGTTCCGATCGGTTCGCTCGTTACGCTGTTCCTAGCTAACGAACCATTGTCTGTCAGTGTCATGATCGGATTCCTCATGTTGATCGGAATCGTCACGACCAACGCGATTGTGCTTGTTGACCGGATTGGTCAGAATATCACACGTGGACTTCCGATTCGGGAATCTTTGATTGAAGCCGGTAAGACACGACTTCGTCCAATCCTGATGACGGCATTCGCTACTATCATGGCGCTTGTCCCGCTCGCGCTGACAACGTCATCCGGTACCCTGATTTCAAAAGGTCTCGCCTTGACTGTCATCGGTGGATTGACGACGTCAACACTCTTGACGCTCATCATCGTCCCGGTCGTCTACGAACTCTTCTTCTTCAAAAAAGTAAAAAAAGAACGTCAATCTTAACCTAAAAAATCCTCCCCTCTTGATGAGGGAAGGATTTTTTGATTATTTTTCGAGCAATTCATCTGTCCGATCAATCGTTCCATTATGTTTCGCGACCAGTCCATCCAGTACGGATGGTTCGAATTCTTCCCCGATTGCAATGATTCCCGTCTTGCCGGGTGGAATCACACCAAGTGTCCGTTTGAATGTTTCTTGAACAGCTTGATTCTCTTTTAAGTCTTTCGATCCGCCAATCAGCATCCCGGTCATCGAACCTAATAAAATACCGAACGGTCCCCCGAGAATCCCGACTGCCATACCGATTAAAGAACCTTTAAAGGCTTTGTTGGAACCGCTCAAGTCGACGGCATCTTCAAAGGAAAAGGCTCCGCTTGCATTTCGTTTAATGACAGCGATCTGTTCAAAATCGACTTGACCATTCGCATGGTATTTCTTTAATTCACTGAATACCTGATACGAGGTCGCTTCTTCTTCAAATGTAAAGGTCATGATATGGTGCTTATCTTCTTTTTTCGCCACAACTTTCCACCTCTTTCGAAAAAGACAGACTGCTGCTGCTGACGATGAAGAATACACCATTTATTTACCATTTAAAGCTTGAAGCGAAACCTGTTATGGCGTACTTGGTTTACCCGGTGCTAATTGATAATATTCTTCCATTGTCAATCCGGTCATTTTCAGCTGCGCCGCAAGCGTTGCTCCGACATAACGGTAATGCCAGCTTTCATATGTGTAGCCTGTCCATGATTCTTTTCCGAGCGGGTAACGGAGATGGAATCCGTAACGGTGTGCATTGGCAGCCAGCCATTTTGCTTCTTTTGTACTTGAAAAGCTGAACTTTGCATATTTTGATGAATCGGCGCCTCCGATATCAAAACCCAGTCCTGTTTGATGTTCACTTTTTCCCGGTTGGGCACTGTACGTGCTGGCTTTCTCAAACCCATCCCGTGCCACATATTTTTCAAATAAGGCTTTTTGATACGCGTACGAACGGTATGTACTGAATGCGACCAGCGTAATCTTTTCCGCTTTGGCAGCCCGTTTCATTTTTTCAAATGCGGCTCGCGCAACCGTACTTTCTCCCGGCGCATACGTCGAACGTAACGGAAGATTTGGATTAACGATTAATGTCTTGCCGATGCGTAATCCGCCGATTTGTTGATCCGTCAGTAAATATTTTGTACTGGCATACCCTGTCTGTGTTCCATAACGAACTTTCGACCATGTCCCAAGTCGGCTGATTTCATTGACATAGACAGTAGTCGGGATCACTGCGACGACCGCTTTCGTTGTCGAAGCTCCGCTTCGCAGATTGAGCGGTGTTTTCGCCTGGCGGTAACTGGATGCTTCTGCGGCCAGTGAAAAACTGACGAGTGAGAGGAGAATCGCCAGTAACCCGATCACCGTTTGCTTTATTTTTTTCATATCTCTTAAAACTCCTTTTTTCCAAAACAGGGTAATTAGTCTTTAATTTTAGAATAACATTCATTTCAAAACGCCACCATTTTTTGTACAGGTGTAATCAAAATGAATTAATTGCCCGGTTTCCGAAAGAGGTCATATGGTCAGATATGAGGATTGAACATTTGTTCTTTCGGGTAAACATTTCTTGTATGCGTTTTCTTTAAATAATGATTGGCATTAGTCAGGGGCGAATCTTATGACCATTTTAGACAAAGTGTTCATCGCCGTCTCTCTTCTTTGGTTGCTCGAATTGTTTCTGTTCCGAAACCGTAAGAAGGAACCTTCTCCGCTGGAAGAACGGCGAAGTTTTTATTGGATTTTAGCTACGTTAGTCGCCACCATTCTTTTTTCCATTCTCTTCAGTGGTTCAAACTCTTTTTCCTTCTATCGCGAAATCGGATTGCTTCTGTTAAGTGCAGGTGTCGCGCTACGGTACTGGGGAATCTATCATCTTAAGCATCAGTTCACCCGCCATGTCGCTGTCAATCCAGGTGATCAGCTTGTCAGCACGGGTCCTTATCGGTCCTTACGCCACCCTCTCTATACCGGTCTGTTTTTCATCACGTTAGGTTTCCCGTTATACTTCGGGAACTTACTTGTCACGTTATGCGCCGGCGTCCTGATGTTTCTCACCTTGCTTCACCGCATTCGAATCGAGGAGCGGATGTTGACAGAAGGATTTGGTCCTGCTTATACTGCCTGGGCCCGCAGAAGAAAACGTTTGATTCCGTTTATCTACTAAGACATAAGGAGATGTGATTTTTTTGAAGAAACAAGCAGTCGTCATTGGAGCAGGTTTAGCAGGTATGTCAGCCGCAATTCGTCTCGCTGGGGACGGTTATGAAGTCACGATGCTTGAACAAAACGGAAACGTTGGCGGTAAATTAAATCAACGCAGTGGTCAAGGATTTACGTTTGATACCGGCCCCTCGATCTTGACGATGCCTTGGGTACTCGAGCAATTATTTACGAGCGTTCACCGTCGACTCGACGACTATCTAGAAATCGAGCGGATCGAACCGCAATGGCGGACTTTCTTTGAAGACGGTACACAACTTGACGTCAAAGGCGATCTTCCAGGTATGTTGGAAGAATTTAAAAAAGTCTCCGACCAAGCTGACTTCGTCGAATTGTTCAGCTATTCCAAAAAAATGTATGACCTGTGTTTGGACAGTTTCTATAAATACAGTCTCGAAGATTTGAAGGACTTAAAAAAATACCATACGATGTCTGAATTACTTAAAATGGATCCACTCAATACAGTAGCAAGCGGTACAAAAAAACATTTGAACAACAAATACCTGGAGCAACTGTTTAACTATATGGTCATGTATGTCGGATCCAACCCATATGAAGCTCCTGCTGTCTTCAATCAAATGATTTATGTTCAGATGGGTCTCGGCATCTATTATGTCAAAGGTGGTATGTACAATATCGCCCGTGCCATGAAGACGGTGCTTGACGAACTCCGGGTGACCATTCACGTCAACACACCTGTCGAACGTGTCGTCACAGAAGGCAAGCGTGCAATCGGCGTGGAAACGACAGACGGTACATTTTATCCGGCTGATGTCGTCGTCTCGAACCTTGAGGTCATTCCGACCTATCAACATCTCATTTCAGAGAAAAAAGGACCAAAACATGCTAAAAAATTAAATCAGTCATTCGTGCCTTCCGTTTCCGGTCTTGTTCTGTTACTTGGGGTTAACCGTGAATACAAAGACTTGAAACACCATAACTTCTTCTTCTCTGATGATCCGGAACGGGAATTTGCCCAAATGTTCAAGGATGGGGTTCCGCCAGAAGATCCAACGATTTATGTCGGTGTTTCTTCTAAATCCGATGCGTCACAGGCTCCTGAAGGAAAAGATAATTTGTTCGTCTTGACACACGTGCCACCACTGACGAAACAAGATGGAAAAACCGATTGGGATGCGTACCGTGAAGTCGTCCTCGATAAATTGGAACGGATGGGACTGACTGATTTACGCGAATCGATTGAATTTGAATACCGCTTTACACCAGAAGACTTGAAATCCCTATATGGTCCGAACGGTGGCTCGATTTATGGTGTGGCAGCCGATCGGAAAAAGAACGGTGGATTTAAGATTCCATCGAAGAGTGATCTCTACGAAGGTCTCTATTTCGTCGGTGGTTCCACACATCCAGGTGGTGGTGTCCCGATGGTCACCTTATCAGGTCAGCTGACAGCTGATTTAATCCAAAAACATGAAAAGGTAAAAGCATAATCAAAACAGGAGAAGGTCCCTTATCGAAGGGACAATCTCCTGTTTTTTTAGTTATGCTGACAAACTTCTTCAATCTGAAGGAAGGTTTCGTCTTTAAATGTCATTTGATACACAGCCGGCATCTTTAGCGTTTTCCAGAACGCATATCCATATGCCGGATCAAAATGTTGCATTAATAACACCATGATATTCCCGTGTGTTCCGATGACGACGGTTTGATCTTTATGTTTTTCTAGTAATCGTTTGATCTCAGGCACGATACGCCGTTGTGCCGTAACATTTGATTCACCTCCATACGGATTTTCATCCGGATGTTCCCATACATAACCGACAGCCTGTTGAAAATCCGGCAGTTCTTCGGGCGCCAATAACCGTTCTTGAAAAGCCGCTGCTTCTTGAATGACTAATCCGTATTGTTCTGCTAAAGGCTGGACCGTCTCAATCGCTCGCCGATACGGACTCGCGTAAATCTGGTCCGGTTTAATCCCTTCAAAAAGAGTCGTCAGTTGTTCCGCATCGTATCTCCCTTGTTCTGATAAAGGACGCGCTTGTTCGTCTGTAGAATAGGTCGAATGCGCATGACGGACCAAATAAATTGTCGTTGTCATTTCAATTCTCCTTTTAGCTGTCTTTTGTCTGCTCCAGCAAACGATAACCCACACCTCGGACAGTCTCCAAATACTCATCGATTGGAAAACCGGAACGGCGCAATTTCTCACGAAGATGACGCATATGAGAATCAATCGTTCGTGGTTCAATCGATTGATCATCGCCCCACAGCGACAAAACCAATTGTTCTCTTGATAAGACGCCATTCACGGACGTCAAGAGTTTTCCTAAAAGTTGAAACTCTGTTTTCGTCAGTAAGATTTTTTGTCCGTCGAATGTACAATGATATCCTGCGACGTCATACTGTAGTCCATGAAATGCATACTGCTCCCGCTTTTCTCGACCAATCAACAGTTCGATTCGTCCTAATAATTCTCCTTCATGAATCGGCTTTGCCACATAATCATCTGCACCGACTTTGCGCCCCCGTAGCACATCTTCCATTTGATTCCGCGCTGTCACCATAATGATTGGAAAATCAGCCATTCGTCTTATATTTTCACACAACGTCCATCCATCCATATCGGGCATCATGACATCGAGTAAAGCCAAATCGATGGGAACGGTCTTGACGATGGCGAGCGCTTTTTCGGCCGTGTCGGCTAAATGACATGTATGACCATAGGGTACCAGATATAACTTCATTAATTGAAGCATCCGTTGTTCATCATCAACGATTAAAATTCGAGCCATTTCTTCACACCTTCCATTGAATCATCACACTCGTCCCGGCATTCTTTTCACTCTTGATATCTAATGTCGCATCGTGTGCTTGAACGATTGCCAAGGCAATCGTCAAACCAAGCCCTGATCCGCCCCGGCTTCGTGATCGTGACGGTTCACTGCGGTACAGACGTTTTGTCACATGGGGTAAACTTTCTTGGCTGATGCCGCTTCCTGTATCACGTACTTGAAAATACGGTCCTGTTTCATTCCTGCCGTATCGGACGACGATTTCACCGGTTGCTGTATATTTTTTTGCGTTATCCAATACATTTATCAGCACTTGCTTGAGCCGAATTTCATCTCCTGCTATCTCTACCGGTTCCCCTGATACATGCAAATGCAGCCCTTTTTCTTCAATTGCAGGTCGCATTTTCTCTGTCGTCGAGACAATCAATTGATCGAGCGCAAGCGGCACTCGTTCGACTGAGAATGCATTCGTATCGGAACGTGCCAGTAACATCAGCTGTTCAATCAATGTGCTCAAATGATCGCTTTCTTCTTTGATAATCGACAGATAAGCTGTATTTTCAGATTCCGGCAAGTTTGGACGATGTAATATATCCGCATAACCCTTCATGTAGGTCAGCGGAGTTCGAAGTTCGTGCGAGATATTTGCTAAAAATTCTGTCCGTTCACGATTCAAAAAATCGAGATCTTTTGCCAACTGTGTGATGGAGCGTGCCAGTGCCCCAAGCTCATCCGAGCGGTTTACCGGTAAATCCACGTCAAGGTTTCCTTCTTTCAACTTGGCCGTCGCACGCTCCATCTCAATGAGCGGTCTTGAAATCAATCGTGTACACAGCACGACAGTCGCAAGCGACAGAAGAACGGCAATGATACCAACTTGAATGAATTGTTGTCTTAACGGGTTAACGACTTGTTGAATTAACGTTTCCGGAGCAAACATGAAGACATGCCCACGATGAACACCTGAAATCGTGATTGGACTATCTGTCATTAAAAAATCCTTCGTTTCCGCTTGAGCTCTTAAAATCCGATCTTTTCGTTGTGTTTGAAATTCCGTATGGATAAGCTCTACTTTCATTTTAGGAGTAAGTGGATGCGAAGCCTTTAAAATTTTTCCTTTTTGATCCGTGATAACGACTGTAAATTCGGATGCTGATTCCATCAAACTGACATGTTCCAATGTTTCCGCATGAAATGATTCCTCGAGGACATCGCGGTGCGTGTTCCCTCGGTTCAGCAAACCGAGGACCACTTCATTCGTCCTTTGATTCACAAGGTTTAAATAGAGGGTACTGAACAGAATGCCGCCGATGAAAAGAATGGCAGTCAAAAAAAGTAGACCAATGTAGTACGAAATATGCCGCATGCCCTGCTCCTCCTTTTTCTTCACTATTACGATACACTTTTCCAATGACTCGTTCAGTCAGGTAATTGAATTGTCACTCTTTCTGCACGGTTTCTGCACGAAACACGGGTATAGTAGTCACATAACCAAATTACTACAGGAGGTATTTTTTTATGAAAAAACAACTACTCGTTACATCACTCGCTCTTTCTGCTGTCCTAAGTTTAGGTGCCTGCGGATCTGATTCCAATTCCTCTACTTCACACGATATGCATGATAATAAGAACGATTCCCATGCAGGGATGATGCATTCAAGTGACGGGAAAATTCCCGCTGGACTGAAACAAGCTGAAAATCCGAAGTTTAAAGACGGATCAGACGTCCTTCTGTCCTCTGATCATATGAAAGGGATGGATGGCGCAAAAGCAACAATCGTCGATTCATTTGATACAACAGTATATGAAGTCAGCTATACACCAACGAACGGTGGTAAAAAAGTCAGCAATCATAAATGGGTGATTCAGGAAGAACTTAACCCGGTTCCGGCTTCACCGTTACAAGCAGGTGATGAGGTGACTTTAGCTGCTGATCACATGAAAGGTATGGATGGTGCAAAAGCGACCATTGATCAAGCCGATCAGACAACCGTGTATATGGTCGATTTTAAACCGACAACCGGTGGAAAAACGATTAAAAATCATAAATGGGTGACAGAAGATGAACTTCAAGCCAATGATTAAAACAAAAAAACCCGCTCATCCAAAGATGAACGGGTTTTTGGTATGATTCTGACTGGGCTCGAACCAGCGACCTCTACCCTGTCAAGGTAGCGCTCTCCCAGCTGAGCTACAGAATCATGATGCAGTACGTTATGTACTTGCTAGGACATGTATTAATATAGCAAGAAACTAACCATCTGACAAGTACTTTTCTAAAAAAATATGAAAAATAAAAATGAAGGGGCTGAACTTTATTTTAAGTCAGCCCCTCCCTTTTACTTATAGAATGGTCGTCACTTGATCGACCGGTAAACGGAGCGCCGGACGTTTTTTCGCGTCTTCGACTGCTTTCCCGACAGCAATCAACATGACCGGGACATAACGTTCGTCTGTAATGAACGTTTCTGTAAAGAGTTGATGATTGAATCCGCCCATCGCGAGTGTCGAGAGTCCTTTTGCTTCAGCAACTAGCATCAGTTGCATCGCAGCTAAACTTGCGTTTGACATGGCTGCATCTCTCGCGTAAGCCTCGCTTTGATATGCCCCTTCTACTTGTCCTTTGATCGAGTCAAACAAGTCTTCCGTCATGCCTCCTGCTTCTACGGCTGGTCCATAAACCGGATTATAGTTTCGGTTTGCCTGTAAATCCCCTAGTACGGCAATGACGACGGAAGAAGAACTGATGGCCGGCTGATTGTAAGCGATTGGAGCTAATCGTTGTTTCGCTTCTTCCGAATGGAAGGCAACGAAATGCCAATGTTGCAAGTTCCAGGCACTTGGTGCAGCTGTCGTCAATTCAACCAATTCTTGGACTTCTTCTTGTGAAAGCGTGAATGTCTCATCGTAATGACGAACTGACCGGCGTTCTGTCAAAATTGATAGTGTGTCAGATAGTGTTTGATTCATAATGATCCCCCTCTAAGTACATCTGTTTACTTTGTTATCGTATCATCCTCTACGCTACCTGTCATATGACAAGACTCGCTAAAGACTCTTCTGTTATAAAACAAAGATTGACATATCAAATCTGTACTAGTACAATAAAATAAATTCAGTGTTATTTGCTGGTACATCCATATACTAAGAGGAGGAATACAATCATGGAACAACCCCTTTACCAAGAGACCTCTCCCGAGTTTTACCGTCAACTTCCGGTCAAAACCTGCTCTCATTGCGGAAAAGAAATGGATGAACAATGCGAATCGTATAAAACAGAATGTGATGAGTGTGCTGTTACAGAACACTAATCGTAAAGTTGCTTGAAGAAAGAAGTCTCCGGTAGCGGATGGACTTCTTTTTTGTTTGAAAATATAACACTATTTCTATCTTAATCAACTTTTTTTGAATTATAGGTTCTGTAGTCATCTTTTTGTAATATTTTTGTTACAAATGAAACAGACAAAATGTTACATTTAACTCATAAGATTTTCCGTAAAGGAGCTCAGACATCAATGGATTCATACAACTCAGGCAATCCAATCGGCCTTGGACCAAGACACCGAAAACCAAAACGAAAGTATTTCGCTAAGCTTTTGATCGTACTGGCGATGATTCTTCTTCCGATTGGCGGTTATATCGTTTATCAGTACCTTGCTTCGACACAACAACAAGCGAGCGTAAAACCCGTCCAATCTTTGCGGGAAGTTCCGACTCCGAACCTGGATAAGGCACGCGTCGAGAAATGGAACGGGATTACTAAAAAAGTGGCGTATCTGACATTTGAAGACGGACCGACTGCATTGACTCCGGACATCTTGAAATCGTTACAAGACCAAGAAGTTAAAGCGACTTTCTTTTTGATCGGAAGTAACATCGATGAACAACCGGATGTCGTCCGCTCGATAGCAAAGGCTGGACATTATATCGGACCACACAGTGAAACTCATGATTATGACACCCTGTATAAGAAAAAACAGTATGTTCCCGAGATGCTTCAAGTCCAAAAACAAATCAAACAACTGACGAATCACAGTCCGTTGCTGACACGTCCTCCTTATGGATCAACACCTGGTATTAACAAGTCGATTGCAAAAGAAATCGAACAGGCGAAACTTCGGGTGTGGGATTGGTCGATCGATTCGATGGACTGGTACTACAAAGATAGTGCCAAGGAAGTTGCCAAAACTGTCATCAGCCGTGCAGAAGACCCGGTCGAAATCATCCTGTTGCATGAACAACCACAAACATTGCGGGCATTACCGGCAATTGTTGCTGGATTAAAGAAAAAAGGCTATCAGTTTTCCATCTATGATGAAGATTTTCATGTCCCGTATAATTTCGCAAAATTCTCTAATTTATAAGGAGTTCCTTTCATGATTAATAAACGGATGATCCTCACCAGTTGTTTGACCTGTCTCGGCCTCTTGGTTCTCAGTGCCTGCTCGAGTGACCCGGCCGCTTCGATATACGAGCAGTTGGAAGAACAAGCGAAGTCCGAACAAAAAGCAGCAGTCGTCGCCGAGCAACGGACGCGTCAAGATGAAATTTCCGTCAATACCTATCAAGCCGTCCTCGAAGCTGGGGCCGATGATATTAAACGGGCGCAAAATGAACGGGATGAATTGACCGCTCTGAATCAAAATCGTGTCAAATTGTTAAAACAAGAACAAACAATCCGTACCCGTGCTTTTGATGAGTTAGACCTTGCGGAATTAACGAGTACCTTATCTTCGTTGTCTGCCGCTAAAAAAGACGGCACAGCCCTTATCGATGTCTTTAAAGAGCGTGAGAAGGCTTTTGATACGTTTTTGAAACGTTATGCGGCGACGATTGCTTCAGAAAAGAAAGTGCTTTCCTACTTGACCGAAAAACCGAACTTCGTTAAGATTGATGAAGCAACAGCTGATTTAAACCGGACTTCCCGTCAAGCAACAGAGGCACTCAAAACCTTTAATCAATTGACCGTCCGCTACAATGAATTAAAGCCAACCTTTTACAAAAAGGCTGGACTCAACATTAAATAACTCACACAGGTTGCAACCAAACCCTGTCCAAAAAACCTGGACAAGGCCCCGTTGCAACCTTTTTTGTGCGTTCTAAAACATGGAGGAATCTGTATGAATCGTTCAAAAGCAACACTTTTCGTCTTAATCGGCGCCATTAGTTACGGCGTCCTGTCGACAATCGTCAAACTGGCTTACGAGGCAGGATTTAATTCGGCCGCTGTTTCCGGAAGCCAATTCTTCTTCGGGTGGCTGATGATTTTCATCTTAGCTCTGCTGTCGAAAAATCTTCGTCTTCATCCTAAAACTGCTTTTACTTTGATGGCAATCGGGATTTCAAGCGGAACGACCGGCTACCTGTATTACCAAAGCCTGCAAACTGTTTCTGCTTCTGTCGCCATCATTCTCCTCTTCCAATTCACATGGATTGGTGTCGTGATTGATTCGATTCTTGCAAGAAGATTGCCTTCACGCCCCCATTTTTTATCTGCCATCCTGTTAATTGGTGGTGCTATTTTAGCCAGCGCGGCTTACACCAGCGCTCTTGACGTGCGCGGTACGTTGTTTGGACTTGGAGCAGCCGTCAGTTTCTCGATCTTCCTGCTTGCCAGTGGTCGGGTCGCAAATCATGTACCTGTCATTAAAAAAAGTTTTTATATGATGACGGGTGGACTTCTGTTCGTCATGATCATGTATCCACCTACGACATTCTTGACTGCAGCGAATTTCGAACAAGGACTGATCTGGTATGCCCTTCCGCTTGGTCTGTTTGCCTTAATTTTACCACCGCTGTTGTTCGCAGCAGGAGCTCCACACCTAAGTCCTGCCAGCGTCTCACTGCTTGGTGCAGCAGAACTGCCGACTGCGGTCATCTGTTCGGTCCTCATACTCGGTGAGCATCTTTCCGGTTCACAGTGGATTGGGATCATCATCATACTGATTGGGATTTTCTATCCGATTTATGTCAGCAGTTTGAAACAGTCGACCAGCTCTGCCCCACGTCAAAACGACCTCTCCTGATTAATCAGGAAAGGTCGTTTTTTTGACATTATTTTTGACGTTTCATCGCATCAGCGACAAATTCAACATCCGTCCCAATGATGATTTGGACATTTTTTGCCCCCATCTTCATGACACCTTTTGCGCCTGCCGCTTTAATCGCTGCTTCATCAATGATAGTCGAATCTTTCACTTGGAGACGGAGACGTGTCGCACAGTTATCAATCGATGTGACGTTTTCCGTTCCTTGTAATCCCGCAAAAATCCGGGCTGCTTGTTGCTCATACTTATCGTCCGATACCCCTGTGACCGGTCCTGCATCCGTCACAAGTGTTTCATCTTCACGCCCTGGCGTCTTCAAATCAAATTTCGTGATCATGAAGTAGAACAGGAAGTAATAGATGACCGCGAACACCAGACCGACGACCAGTAAAAGTAACGGTTTTGTCGCGATTCCGAAGTTCAGGACATAATCGATGAATCCGGCCGAGAAGGAGAATCCGTGCAGTATACCGAGCAGGTTGACGACTGCCATGGAAACACCTGTCAATACGGCATGAATAACATATAATACCGGAGATAAGAACATGAACGAAAACTCAATCGGTTCCGTAATTCCCGTCAGGAACGACGTTAATCCCAAACCGATCATCGCTCCCGCGACTGCTTTCCGATTTTCTTTGCGTGCTGCCATGACCATCGCTGCGGCCGCTGCCGGTAAAGCGAACATCATGATTGGGAAAAATCCTGCTTGATAAATACCGGCTGTTGGATCTCCTGCGAAGAACCGTGCGATATCGCCATTCGCAATCGTTCCATCCGCTTTTTCGTATGAACCGAAGACGAACCAGAAAATATTGTTCAAGACATGGTGAAGACCGACAGGAATCAACAGACGGTTGAAGAATCCAAACAGTGCGGCTCCTCCCGCCCCAAGGCTGACCATCCATTCTCCCGCATTATTGATGCCATCTTCAATGAACGGCCATAAGTAACCAAAGATGAATGCCAGGATCAGCATGGCAGCCGAAGTGATGATTGGAACAAAACGGCGTCCACCGAAGAACGCTAACCAATCCGGTAATTTAATATTGTAAAATCGATTGTATAACAAACCGGCGACAATACCGGCAATGATCCCGCCGAACACAGCCATATTGACCATCGAACCTAAAGTTGCCTGATTGGCAATGGAACTTAAGGTCGCCCCATCCACTTTCGTCGAGGAGTCATTGACAATGGCGGCGATTGCATCGTACTTAGCCTGAATTTGAGCGTTCGAATAATCCTTGTTCATGGAGTCGACACCCGTTTTTAAGACCAGATACCCGACTGCCCCTGCCAAGCCGGCAGCGCCACTTGCATCAATCGATAATCCGATCGCGACACCAATCGCAAAAATCAGTGGAAGATTATCAAAAATCGCACCACCTGCTGCCACCATCAATGGAACATCCAACATGTCGGCTGAACCGAGTCGAAGGACAATTCCTGCGGCTGGTAAAACGGCGATCGGTAGCATTAAGGCCTTACCGATTCGTTGAAGAAACTGCAACATATACTTCACCCTTTCTTAAATAAAAACAAATAATGACATGACGATGAAAACGCTTTAACATTTATTATTATTCCACATACACATATAAATGACTAGACCTTTATACATATTTTTTCATAAAAAAAGATCCCTCTACACAAGGGACCTTAATGGGTACAGATTAACGACGATTTGTATCTTCGAGATTCTGTTGAACATTTCCAACCGTTTTTTTAGCATCGCCTTTAAGCTGATCTTTTTTGCCTTCACGTTCTGTTGATTTATCTCCTGTTGCTTTTCCAAGCGCTTCTTTCGCTTTTCCGGCAACTTTATCAACTAAACCATCCGTTTTTTTGCTTAATCCGCTATCGTTTGACATGTTCATTACCCCCTATTTTTTTAACGCATAATAATATGTTCCCACCTGAAACAGATTCAAACATCGTTCTGCTCTCATTTGTCCTAAATCCAAAAATCAGTCGATTAAAAAACTCCCTATCGCTTTCCGATAGGGAGTAGTTTATTACTGTGCAACCGAGACGCCGAGGACTTGTTCAATCCGTTCGAATGCCCAGTCTAATTCTTCTTTTGTGATGACGAGTGGTGGTGCAAAACGAATGACTGTCTCATGTGTTTCCTTGCAGAGCAATCCTTTTTCTTTTAATGCTTCGCAATACGGACGAGCAGCTTCTGTCAATTCGACACCGATGAACAGTCCACGTCCACGAACTTCTTTAATCATCGGATTGTCGATTTCTTTTAGACGGTTCATAAAGTATGTTCCGAGCTCAAGTGAACGTTCTGGCAACTTCTCTTCTTCCAAAACTTCGAGTGAAGCGACAGATACCGCACAGGCCAATGGATTCCCACCGAATGTCGAACCATGCGATCCCGGATTAAAGACACTCAGGATATCGTGGTTGGCAGCCACACAAGAAATCGGGAACACGCCGCCACCCAGTGCTTTTCCTAAGATGTACATATCTGGTGTTACATTGTCCCAGTCCGAAGCAAACCATTTACCCGAACGGCCCAGTCCTGATTGGATTTCATCCGAGACGAGTAGTACGTTTTGTTCCTTACAGACGTCTTGAGCATCTTTCAAGAATCCTTCGTACGGAATCAGGATACCCGCTTCACCTTGGATCGGCTCAACGATGAAGGCAGCTGTATTTTCCGTGATGGCACCTTTCAGTGCTTCCAAATCCCCGTACGGAATCGTTTTGATGCCCGGTAAGAGTGGTCCGAATCCGCGTTGATATTCGGCTTCTGTTGACATCGAAACAGCCGTCATCGTCCGACCATGGAAGTTTCCTTCGCAGACGATGATTTCGGCATCTCCCGGAATTTGTTTGACTTCGTACGCCCAGCGACGTGCTGCCTTGACTGCCGTCTCGACCGCTTCCGCTCCCGTATTCATCGGCAGGACCATATCTTTTCCTGTCAATTGCGCGACCTTTTCATAAAAGAATCCGAGCTGGTCATTGTGAAAGGCGCGGGATGTCAGCGTAATTTTATCCGCTTGCCGTTTTAAGGCTTCGATGATTTTCGGATGACGGTGTCCTTGGTTTACAGCTGAATAGGCACTAAGCATATCCATATACTCGCGGCCTTCCGGATCTTTAACGAAAACCCCTTCTGCCTCCGAGATGACGATTGGGAGTGGATGATAATTGTGTGCCCCGAATTTCTCTGTCTGTGAAATAATTTTCTCTGTTTGATTCATGATAAATCCCCCTTTTTTCGCTTAGAAAACGCTTTCATTCTGATTATAACAGATTCAAACAGATAATCTTCAATCGAAATACAGGATTTATCCGCATGAAAATTGAATATACTGGGAATAGACAAGACAAGTGAACCGTCATCTCTGATCATTTAAAAGGAGTGTGCGTCCGTAATGGATCGTTCGACCATTAATTCCTATGAAACTGTCATGCAAGGATTTCCCTTACCTGCATTTATTCTGCACGTCGATTTAACTGTTCATTCCTGGAATGAGGCTGCCGAATCCTGCTGGGGCTGGTCGGCACAAGAAGTTATCGGACAATTGATTCCGCTCCTTGATCCGGAAGATGCTGCGTTCAGTCGGCAAATCTGGCATTCATTTTTAAAAAAACGACAATCGATCCAATTACCCAATACAACATTTCTGCATAAGTCAGGTGAACATTCAGCAGCGACGTTACTCGTCTCACCGCTCTTTGATGACAAAAATGAGCCGTTTGGTGCTTTTTTCTGTCAGTTGCCTTCTTCTACTCAACAAAATGCAAGCAAACCGTTATTCCAGGGATTGATGGATTTACGATATGCGTTTGATCAAATCGCTTGTGTCGCCATCTTCGACGCACGGGGAACGATTCAATATGCCAATGCCAACTTGACAGACGTTACAGGATTTTGTCCAAATGCGTTGCTTGGTCAAGCTTGGACGATCCTCCTCGATTCGTCGGAAGAGGTTCTTCCGACGATCCGCTCCCAAATCAAAAGAAAAAAGGCCTGGTCCGGAAAACTATCGATTTCGACCCAGGATGATTCTAAAAAAGTCCTTCGTGCCACCCTGATTCCAGTGTATGACGTAAATGGTGTCCGTTTCCAACATATTTTCATTGGTACCGATATTACGGAAACCGAACATCTCGAACAGGAACTTGATTTTTTAGTCCATCATAATGAATTGACCCATCTGCTGAATAAACGAGGCTTCCTTCGTGAAGGTCAGGTCTTATTCTCCCAAGCATCTGATGATTTCCCGATCTCACTCATCTTATTTGATATTGATCGTTTTAAAGTCATCAACGATTCTTTCGGTACACATGTAGGCGACCAACTGTTACAAGCGTTAGCCAAACGTTTGTCTCAACATGCAAAACAGCTGTTAACGTTCCATCCGACGAGTGACTTGTTTGGTTTATTGCTAAAAGTCACCGACCGGAATGCCCTGTTCCAGTATGCCCGGAAACTGCAACAAGTATTGCAACGTCCCTATTATATTAATGGGCATTCCTTAATCATCTCCTGTACGTTCGGAATTACCGTCTATCCTTCGGAAGCCAAATCACTTGAAGATTTGTACCGCCGTTCGGAAATGGCCTTGTATGCCGGAAAATCAATCGGTACAGGAACGATTCAATATTTAACCCATGAAATGGATGAGCAGTTCACCCGGAAATTACAGCTCGAACGCTCATTATTTACGGCTTTAGAGGATCAAGCCCTTCATTTGGTCTATCAACCAATCATCAACTTGAAAACCAAGCATGTCGATGGTTTTGAAGCGCTGTTGCGTTGGAATCATACGGCACTCGGGAGCATTCCTCCTGATGAATTCATTCCACTTGCGGAAGAAGCCGCTTTGATCACACCCATTAACAACTGGGTCGTCATCGAGGCCTGTGAGCGGCTCGCCATTTGGCAGAAACGGATTGCGGCTGATTTGACGATGGCCATCAATATTTCACCGCACCAGTTCCAAAGTGACTCGTTCGTCCGGACGCTGCAACACGTCGTGACCCAGAAAATAATTAATCCGCAATTCGTCACCCTTGAATTGACGGAGAACATCGCAATTTTACAAACACAGCGGACAATTGAACGGATGCAACTGATCAAAGCGCTTGGCTTCCGATTATCGATTGATGATTTTGGAACAGGTTATTCTTCCTTACAATATTTGCGTGCTTTTCCGATTGATGAACTCAAGATCGATAAAGTCTTCATTGACGGCATCGATTTAGGAGAAAACGGGTTGCTCGACTCAATCATTCAACTTGGTCAAAACTTAAAGCTGAACCTCGTCGCAGAAGGTGTCGAAACGGCAACCGCCTTACATTATTTACAAGAGACGCCTTGCCAACAAATGCAAGGATTCATTTTCTCTGAACCACTGTCTGTTGATGCAGTGGAACACCGCTTCGGCTCAGCAAATTCTGAAGACTGAGATAGATACCAGACAACAAAAAAACAGGAGCCGGATGCTGATCCGGTTCCTGTTTTGTCTATCAAGACGGATATTAACGTCCCTCTTGCTTTTTTGTCTTACAATTGAATTTGACCTCCGACCATTCCGTAAATCGCAACGGCAGCTAAGATAATTAAAATTCCGCTTGCAATCATTTCGTAACGCGACATGCCGCCCCGTTTCTGTTCCCGTTCTGCCATCAGGTAGGCAATGATACCCGGTGCATAGACGAGGGCTGCGATGACGATATACCAAATCCCTGAAGCGTAGACGAGCCACAGTGAATAGGCAGCAGCAATCGTCGAGAAGATTAACATCTTCGTATTACGTTCTGCTCGTGAAAAACGGACACTGTATACGGCAGACAACAGATACGGCAACAAAGCACAAATTCCGGCAATACTGGATAAGACTAAATACGTCTGTGCAGAAAATAAGGCGATACCCGCAACGAACTGGGTCGCAATTTGAGTGATCAGCAACGCACCGACCGGCGCCCCTTTACGGTTCGTTTTTGCAAAGAACTTTGGAAACGCACCGTCTTTCGCGACAAGGTAGGAAATTTCAGATGCAAGAATCGTCCATCCGAGCAATGCTCCTGATAACGAAATGATCAATCCGATCATAATCAATGTGGCTCCAAACGGACCAATGGCAGCTTCGAGCACATAAGCCATTGTCGGTTCTTGTAATCCTGCTAATTGCTCCTGGTTCAAAACACCGAGCGATAAGACGGAAATCAGGATGTAGATGACAAGTACTCCGACAAGTCCTACGACTGTCGCCTTCCCGACATCACTCCGTTTGTTGGCGCGTGTCGACAAGACGACAGCCCCTTCAATCCCGACGAAGGCCCAAAGCGTTACAAGCATCGTTCCTTTGACTTGCGTAAAGATACTGCCTAATTCTGTTCCTTCTCCCCAAAAATTGAGGTTAAACGTCTTCACATTAAACGCAATTGCTACCAGTAAAATAAAGATCAAAATCGGAACAAGCTTGGCGATCGTCGTAATCAGGTTGACAAGTGTCGCTTCTTTAATCCCGCTCGAGACGATGAAAAAAAGTCCCCAGACGACGAAAATACTCATTATCAACAAAAATACACGATTTTCTGATGAGAAAATCGGGAAAAAGTAACTGAGTGCATTAAAGACCAACGTTATGTTGGCAACTGTCCCGATCCAGGCCGAGACCCAATATCCCCAGGCACTGTTAAAACCGATAAATCGTCCGAATCCTTCACGGGCATACGCGTAAATGCCGCCCTCAAGTTCCGGTTTACTGTTTGCTAAGTGCTGAAATACCAGTGCCAGCATAATCATACCAAGACCAGTAATTCCCCATCCGATCAAAATCGGACCTGCACTTGCTTTTTGAGCCATCGCTCCCGGCAGATTAAAGGCACCTCCACCGACCATCGATCCAATGACCATTGCGGCTAAAGCAAAAAAGCCGATCTTTTGTTGATTCATTCTCTAACACGTCCTTTATTTCTTGTATATCTATTCATATCAAACGTATATTCATTCGAAAGACACAAAATTCATTATAACAAAATCAAAGCCGTTGTAAAGAAAGGATTTGATAAACATGAATTGGATCCATTCGTTCCAACTGGAAGATTTTTTAAAATTAATGATTTCTGCTATTTTTGGAATTATTTTAGGATTTGAGCGTGAAATCAAAAACAAACCTGTTGGTATACGTACTAGCCTCGTAATTACCCTGATTAGCTGTCTGTTAACCATTGTTTCCATTAAGTCTGTCCTTCTTTACAGCGAGATTGCGCCAAATATTCAGATGGACCCAATGCGACTTGTCGCTCAAGTCATTGCAGGTATCGGTTTTATTGGAGCCGGTGTCATTTTAAGACGACCTCATGATATCGTCAGCGGCTTGACAACAGCTGCCATCATTTGGAGTTCAAGCGGGATAGGCATAGCAATCGGGGCGGGATTTATTTATGAAGCCGCTTTTCTAGTAATTTTTCTGTTTCTTTCTTTAGAAATAATCACGAGAATAATGAAACGTTTTAACAATAGTCGTTTCGAAGCCAACGTCATGGTTGCTCATTTGATACTATCCAGTGAAACAAACGCTCAATATGTAAAAGAAGCTTTGGAACAACAAGGAGTTCGTATCACTAATATGCGCTTGCATAGTAACGGTCGACAATTAACTTTACGGATGTATTCCCCTCATAAACTAACAATATTCATACTTTATGACTACTTGAAAACACTCGGAATTGAGCATATAGACCTTGATCAATAAGAATTGTCAGAAAATTTATGTTGCATTTTTACTCGCTTTCACTTAAATTTACATTATGTTCACACTTTTCTGAAATCATTTCAATCTAATCGGGGGGTCATCTTTCACATGAAGAAACAAACTAAAATTGCCTTTGCTGGACTATCCAGCATGGCGCTGCTCGCAGTAGCAGCTTGTGGCCAAAGCAATGAATCAGATGGAAACTCTTCTTCCTCAAAAGAAAAAAAACAAGAGGTGACACTCATCTCGACTACGGATGTGCCACAACTTGATCCAACAAAAACAACGGACTCAACATCCATCATCGTTACGAACAACGTCTTTGAAGGTCTCTACCGTCTTGACGGCGACAACAAACCGACTGCCGGAATCGCAGAAAGTGTCGAAGTATCAGATGATAAGAAAACATATACATTTAAACTCCGTAAAGATGCCAAGTGGTCAGATGGTTCAGCTGTTACGGCAGACGACTTCATCTACTCTTGGAAACGTGCACTCGATCCAAAAACAGGAGCAGAGTACGCATACATCCTTCAGGATTTAAAAAATGCTAACAAAATCTTAGCCGGTGAAGCAGAACTCGATTCGCTCGGTGTCAAGAAAGTAGACGATCAAACTCTTGAAGTGCAATTGGAAGCTCCGGCTCCATACTTCCTCGGATTGACAAGTTTCCCTACTTACTTACCACTCAAGCAATCGTTTGTCGAAGAAAAAGGCGACAAGTTTGCGACAAACGTCGACTCGATGCTCTTCAACGGACCATTCATTTTGGATAAGTGGCAATCTAATTCCGGTTGGACATATAAGAAAAACCCGGATTACTGGGATAAAGCAAACGTCAAAATGGAAAAAATCGATGTAAAAGTCGTTAAAGAAATTTCGACTGGTGTCAACTTGTTCGAGTCGAAAGACGTCGACTTCGCACCTATCACATCGGAGTTCGTCTCACAATACGAAAAATCCGACAACTACAAGACACGTCCAGATGCACGGATCAACTTCCTCCGATTCAACCAAAAAAATAAAGCACTTAAAAACGAAAACATCCGTAAAGCGCTTGCACTTGGTTTTGAAAAACAAGGAATTACAGACGTCATCTTAAATGACGGTTCAAAACCGGCTAACTTCATCGTCGCAAAAGACTTTACATTCACACCGGATGGGGAAGATTTCCGTGCCAAATATCCAGATCTCCAAAGCTTTGATGCAACAGAAGCGAAAAAAGCATGGGATGCCGGCCTAAAAGAACTCGGTGTCAAAACAGTAGAACTCGATATGTTGTCACGTGATGAAGATGCCTTCAAGAAAGTTTCTGAATTCTTAAAAGGTGATCTCGAGAAAAACTTACCGGGTCTTACGGTCAACATCAAGCAACAACCGTTCAAAAACTTCCTGGACCTCGAGTCTAAAGGCGATTACGACATCTCTGCTGCCGGTTGGGGCCCTGACTACCAGGATCCAATGACGTTCCTCGATATGTGGTTAACAGGCGGAAGCTTTAACCGTATGGAATACTCGAACAAAGAGTTCGATAAGATGATTAAAGAAGCAAAAGCAGAGCCGGATGAAGCAAAACGTTGGTCGACGCTTCAAGAAGCTGAAAAAATGCTCTTGGCAGAAGACTATGCGATTGCTCCAATCTACCAAAAAGGTGAAGCATACTTGCAACGTGCGAACATCGACAAACTATATCGTCACCCATTCGGAGCAGACATGAGCTTCAAATGGATGGAAGTAAAATAAGTATCCTCCTACCGGTTACCAGGCTTCCCTTGGTGACCGGTTTTTGTATACAACAAAGACCCCTTCTGCCGGAGCCGATCGGGGTCTTTACTGTGCGATTTGTTTATAAAATTCGATTTCTTCCCGCTGTCCTTCTTCGACAGCACGGAAAAATTCAGCAAAAAATGCGTATAAGATGGTTCGTTCCTGATAGGTCGGACCAGCCTGTCGAATCACTGAAAACGCAAGATTTCGTAACTGACGTTTTGTACGCCGGTTGTTTGGTAACTCATGAAACTGGTCGATAAACGAACGGTATACATCAGCAATCAACTTTTCATGACCTTCAAAATATGACTTATCCATTGAATCTGTCCTTTCTGATTGTTCTCTTCTTTTCTACGGAGTATCCTCCTGAAAAGTTTCATTAAGCTACACTTTTCACAAAGATATAAGACCTACTATAACAAGGATCAAATAATGATTCAACCGGAAAACTATTAAGAAAAGGTAAAGTCCACGTCATCACCTTTCGTGGACTTTACCTTTTCATTTAAGCTTGTACTGCAATATGTTGGAACGTTTTAACGTCAAACAATCCGCTGTCTGTTAACTTCAGATTCGGGATGACAGGCAAACAGAGGAACGACATCGTCAAGTACGGATTAAAGGAACGGTCGGCTTCTAATACATCAAGTGCATCATTGAGCGCTTCGAGTGTATCTCCGACTTCCTGGAAAGGACGACTCGTCATCAATCCAGCGATTTCAAGCGGCAACTCCGCCAGAACTTCTGTCCCATTGACCGCAATGACACCTCCACCCGCCTTAATCAGACGCTCTGCCGCAAGTTTCATCTCGGCATCCGATGTTCCGACGATGACAAGGTTATGCGAATCATGGGCGACCGTCGCCGCAATGGCACCTCGCTTCATGCCAAACCCTTTAACGATGCCGACTGCTGAGAAGTTGGTCGCATTATGACGCTCGATGACGGCGATTTTCAATAAGTCCTGTTCCGGGACGGGGACAAATTTCCCGTCCTGTAAAGGCACATCCAAAATCAAATGTTCCGTGACAATGCTTTTCGGGATGATTCCGATGACATGCGCTTTCGGTTTTTCTAATACTAATTCAAAAACTTGATCCGTGATCGGCTTCGTTTTCAGTTCGCCGCGCAATGTCGACGGTACCGCTATCTTTTGGGATGAGATGATTGTTTTACCGGCTCGGGCGACCGGCTCTCCACTGACAAACACTTCATCAATGATCACTTGATCGGCATCCTGCAAGATGACAAAGTCCGCACGGCGTCCCGGTACGATTGCTCCACGGTCATTTAGTTGATACGCATTAGCTGCATGAAGAGAAGCCATTGCATAGGCCGTTTCACGCTTAATACCGTGCTGTATGGCATAGCGGATATTATAGTCGATCGTTCCTTCACGTAACGTGTCGTCCAGGTGCTTATCGTCCGTACAGAAAAGGAATCGACCGGCATTGCTTTCCGTGACTGCGTCGAGCACTTCCTTGAGATTCCGGGCAGCCGATCCTTCCCGGACTTCGACGTATAATCCGCGACGTGCCCGCTCAATTGCCTCTTGTTTACTGACTGCTTCGTGATCCGTCCGAATACCTGCTACACCATAGATATTCAATTCACGTGCGCCAAGTCCTGCAGCATGACCATCGACCAGTTTACCAGCACTCTCGATTTGTTCAATTTTTTTCAGCATATCACGATCAGCCCGTTCGACAGCAGGATAGTCCATGACTTCCCCTAAGCCATGCACTCCCGGATGATTAACAAAAGGTTCGAGTGCCGCTGCATCGAGCGACGCTCCGGCATGTTCAAATGACGTCGCCGGAACACAGCTTGGTAACATCATTCGCACGTCAAGCGATAGTCCTTCTGCATCGTCCAACATGAACTGGAGCCCTTCCGCTCCCTTTACGTTTGCAATCTCATGTGGGTCGGCGATGACGGTCGTTACACCGAGCGGTAAAATCGCTTGCTCGTATTCACTTGGTGTCACCATCGATGACTCGATATGGACGTGTCCGTCGATGAAGCTCGGCGCAATGAATTTACCTGTTCCGTCAATCGTTTCGATTCCTTCATATCCGTCGCCGACTGCGGCAATGTAACCGGAATCCACTGCGACATCCGCTTGATACGTCTCGCGGGTCATCACATCGATGACTTGAATCCCCTTGTAGACGACCGCCGCTTTTTCTTTTTTGGCGGCGATTGTAATAAGTCGTGCCCGAACTGTCTGATTCATCCTGTTTCCTCCTGTTGTGAACGGTATTTTTACCATCTTACAATTAGTTTGGAAGCAGTTGCAATTTATTTTTCAAGCCGTCAAGATGAAAACGTACAGTTCAAAATGAAATGGAGGAACAGATATGAAATATCGTGTAGGTCAATTGGTTCCAAACGTCGACCCAAGTGTCTATATCGCGGACGGCGCTAAGGTCATCGGGGAAGTTGAAATCGGTAAGGATTCGACCGTTTGGTTCAACACTGTCATCCGCGGAGATGAGGGACCGATTAAAATCGGCGAACGTGTCAATATCCAGGACGGATCGATGATTCATCAGTATGAAGGCTATCCGACGATCATTGAAGATGATGTCACGATTGGACATATGGCGATGATCCACGGGGGAATCATTCGTCAAGGTGCCTTGATCGGAATGTCGGCGACGGTTTTGGATGAAGCCGAAATTGGACAAGGTGCATTCGTTGCAGCAGGAAGTCTCGTTCCACCTAAAATGGTCGTTCCTCCGAACTCGATGGTCATGGGTGTTCCGGCAAAAATCGTTCGTGAGATCAACGACCATGACCGGTTCATCATGGAACGGACCATTCGGAAATACGTCAAACGTGGTCAACAGTATGCTACTGACTGTGAGCCGGTAAAAGAAGATTTGACGACAATGTGAAAACGCTTACAAAGTTCACCTGTTTTTAACAATTCTCTTCTATCCTGTTTACATCTTTCCCTTACACTGTAGATGTAAGGCAGGAATCACGACGGAGGAGGATTTAAAATGACACCATTGTTCGAAGAACGGTTAATGGCTGACTTGTTTTCATCCACAAATAATCCAAGTTACGGTTTGCCGACTTTACCCGTATATGAAACAGATGGGTTGACGAAAGAGTTACAAGCACGTATTGTTAACGATGCCGAGCAAAAGTCCTTGAGTTTAGGAATAATTCAATCAAGAGAGGAAGAACATGTATGATTCAGCAAAATACAGTTCGCGCTTGGCTCGCTAGTCGAATCAAAAAATAATGATCTACCACCAGGATTACCTATTTTCCAAAACGATATAGCGCGTCAGCGCGCATGATAAAGAGCCGAAGCGGATTCCCGCCTCGGCTCTCTTTTGTTTTACTTTTTAATTAATCCTTCTTCAATCAAGAATTCACGTGCCACATCTTCCGGGCGTTCTTTTTCAACATCGGCTTTAAAGTTCAATTCCTGCATCTTTTTATCCGTAATCTTATCTTTCAACAGGTTCAGGACTTCTTTTAGTTCCGGATGTTCTTCGAGCGTTTCTTGACGTACAATCGGGACTGCATAGTACGGTGGGAAAAATTCTTTATCATCTTCAAGAACTGTCAGATCAAACTTTTTCAATAAGCCGTCTGTCGAGAAGCTGTCGATGACATTTGTTTTTCCATTTGTCAATGCAGTATAACGAAGACCACCATCGACAGGCTGAACATCTTTGAATTTCATATCAGGATATTTCTCTTTCAATCCGAGGTATCCATCTTCGCGGTTCGCAAACTCAATCGTCGATCCTAAAATGAGGCGATTACTGACACCCGCCATATCAGAGACCGTTTTTAAATCATATTTTTTGATATCTTCTTTTGTCATCGCAAGAGCGTACGTGTTGTTAAAGCCGATTGGCTCCAGAACATCAACCTGGCTCTTTTCCGGAATCATTTTTCCGACCTTCTTATAGACGGCTTCCGGATCGGTTTCCAGTTTTTGTTTCAGGACATCAATCAATAATGTACCGGTATATTCGACATAGGCATCGATTTCACCCGTTTCAAGCGCTCCATAGGCAACTTTTGTGCCTCCGAGATTGAGCTGGCGTTCGACTTCCAAATCGGTTTTATCTTCAATTAAATCGGCTAACATATTTCCTAAAATCAATTGTTCCGTAAAGTTTTTTGAACCGATGACGATTTTATCCGTTTTTAAGAACGAATAGGCAACGGTTCCGCCAATCAATAGGAAAACAATCGCTGCAATTGCAATTTTCTTTCCGGCCGACATTGCTTTCCGGCGTTTACGGGCTCTGCTTTTCACCCGACCGTCCGCAAGCGGAATTCCGTTCGGCGCGACGGAATACTCAATCCGGCTAACGATGAAATCAATCGCTAATGCTAAGATGCCTGCAGGAATGGCACCGGCAAGAATCTGATTGTTATCAACAGTTTGAATACCGGAGAAGACCAGATACCCCAGTCCACCTGCACCGATGAAGGCAGAGATCGTCATCAGACCGACAGCCGTCACGGCAGAGATCCGAATTCCGGCCATCATGATCGGTAACGCCAGTGGAATTTGAACTTTACCCAAAATCTGACGATCCGTTAACCCGATTCCTTTCGCTGCTTCCAGCATGTCTCCCGGAATACTTGATAACCCGGTGTACGTGTTTTTGACAATCGGAAGCAGTGAGTAGAGAACGACCATGATAATAGCAGGTGTTGAACCGATTCCGATGAACGGAATCAGGAATCCGAGCAAGGCAAGACTTGGCACAGCTTGGACGACACTTGTCAATGCAAGGATCGGCTTCGCAAAACGTTGATACCGCGTGATGAGAATACCGATTGGAATTCCTAGTACAACGGCAATGACGACTGCCAACACAGTCAACTGTAAGTGTTCGAGCAATAAGTCAAAAATTTGACCGGTATTATTTTGAACATAATCTAAAAATCCATTCATTGAACTTCCTCCTCCTGAATGAACTGCTCACTCAAGACGGAAAGCAAGCTACTTCTTGTAATTAATCCACGTAATTGTCCTGATTTATTTGTTACCGGCAGATACCCTGTCTCTTCATGGTTCATGACTTCAAGTACATCAAGCAAGGAGTCCTGCTCATCAACAGCAACCAGCTCCCCTTCCATGACGTCTTCAATCCGGACACCTTTATCAGGAGCCGTTTGAATGTTCTTCAGTTTGACGATTCCCTGGAGGATACGATCGCGGTCTGTGATCAACAGGCTGTCGACTTTACGTCCCCGCATGATTTCAATCCCCTGCAACAGAGTCCGTTTCCCACTGATCGAGACAGGATCTTCAATCATGATGTCCTCTGCTTTAATGAACGCCGGACTGCTCCAAATCTTATTTTTCCCAATAAAGGATTCGACGTATTCGTCTTTCGGATGACGTAAGATTTCTTCCGGTGTATCAAACTGAACGATTTCCCCATCGCGCATGATACAAATCCGATCAGCCAGCTTGATCGCCTCATCCATATCATGTGTGACGAAAACAATCGTCTTCTTGACTTCTTCCTGGAGGTTGAATAA